>OGLZ01001081.1_pt1 | contig 12371 bp, 15 predicted proteins | sample 1572991 | NCBI WGS metagenome assembly OGLZ01 (sample SAMEA2581893, study PRJEB24529) | metagenome | biome: Human gut stool | place: China | collected 2011 | reverse complement strand
GGGAACAAAAGGCAGGTCCCCGCAAAACGTCAAAACCGCGGCTCCCGAAACTCAAAAGATGATGGGGGCTGAAAACATCAACAGAAGGAGATACATCATGGCAGTTCGTGGCATTAACAAGGTCATTCTTGTCGGTCGTCTGGGAAAAGATCCGGAAGTCCGTTACATCCCAAACGGGGGCGCAGTGGCAAACCTGCAGGTGGCCACGTCAGAAAGCTGGCGTGACAAACAGACGGGGGAGATGCGGGAGCAAACGGAATGGCATCGCGTGGTGCTGTTCGGCAAGCTCGCGGAAGTGGCCGGTGAATATCTGCACAAGGGCGAGCAGGTCTACATCGAGGGGCAACTCCGTACCCGTAGCTGGGAAGATAACGGTATCACCCGTTACGTCACTGAAATTCTTGTTAAGACCACGGGCACCATGCAGATGCTGGGGAGTGCACCACAGCAGAACGCTCAGGCGCAACCGCAGCCTCAGCAGAATGGTCAGCCACAGAGTGCTGACACGACGAAAAAAGGGAGCGCGAAAACAAAAGGCCGTGGACGTAAGGCCGCGCAGCCGGAGCCTCAGCAGCCGTCTGAACCCGCGTATGACTTCGATGACGACATTCCGTTCTAACGAAAGACAGTGACAACCGCCCCGTCCAGTGCGGGGCATCACCGGAGATATGAGGATGAGCGAATATTTCAGAATATTTCAGGGGCTGCCTGACGGCTCCTTTACCCGCGAACAGGCTGAAGCCGTTGCCGCACAGTACCGGAATGTCTTTATCGAGGATGATCAGGGAACGCATTTTCGCCTGGTTGTCCGCAATAACAGTGGCCTGGTCTGGCGTACCTGGAATTTTGAGGACGGTGCCGGGTACTGGATGAACCATGTCATCCGGAATTTCGGCATTCTTAAGTAAGAGAGGTGCCGGACGGGAACGCGTCCGGCAGACATACAACCATCCCGGTCAAAGGAGAAATATATGTCAGTTACAGAGTCTAAGACAAAAACGGAGCGTAAATCCAGCCGTAAACCTGCAAAAACGCAGGAAACAGTCCTGTCTGCCCTGCTGGAGCAGACGGAGGAAGTGAGCGTGTCGCTGGCCTCGCTGATTAAATCACCGCTGAATGTGCGCACGGTGCCGTATTCCGCAGAGTCCGTCAGCGAACTGGCGGAGTCCATTAAGGGCGTTGGCCTGTTGCAGAATCTGGTTGTTCATGCCCTGCCTGGTGACCGCCACGGTGTCGCCGCAGGTGGTCGCCGACTGGCAGCACTCAACATGCTGGCAGAGCGTGGCATCCTTCCGGCTGACTGGCCTGTACGCGTGAAGGTTATTCCGCAGGAGCTGGCGACGGCTGCATCAATGACTGAAAACGGTCAGCGTCGGGATATGCACCCTGCCGAACAGATTGCCGGATTCCGCGCAATGGCGCAGGAAGGCAAAACACCTGCACAAATCGGTGATTTGCTGGGCTATTCACCCCGCCACGTTCAGCGAATGCTGAAACTGGCTGACCTTGCGCCTGTCATCCTCGATGCGCTGGCAGAAGACCGCATCACCACCGAACACTGTCAGGCGCTGGCGCTGGAGAACGACACCGCGCGTCAGGTGCAGGTGTTTGAAGCCGCCTGTCAGTCGGGATGGGGCGGTAAACCGGAAGTACAGACCATTCGTCGTCTGGTGACCGAAAGTGAAGTGGCGGTGGCGGGGAACAGTAAATTCCGCTTCGTGGGGGCTGATGCCTTCTCGCCAGACGAACTGCGCACCGATTTGTTCAGCGACGACGAAGGTGGCTATGTGGACTGCGTGGCGCTCGATGCCGCCCTGCTGGAAAAACTCCAGGCTGTCGCAGAGTTCCTTCGGGAAGCCGAAGGCTGGGAATGGTGCGCCGGACGCATGGAGCCTGTCGGTGAGTGCCGTGAGGATGCCGGAACATACCGCTGTCTGCCGGAGCCGGAAGCGGTGCTGACGGAGGCGGAAGAAGAACGTCTGAACGAACTGATGACGCGTTACGACGCGCTGGAAAACCAGTGTGAGGAATCTGACCTGCTGGAAGCAGAAATGAAGCTGATGCGCTGCATGGCGAAGGTCAGGGCGTGGACGCCGGAGATGCGTGCCGGAGGTGGAGTGGTGGTGTCCTGGCGTTATGGCAACGTGTGTGTCCAGCGTGGTGTGCAGTTGCGCAGTGAGGATGACGTGGCTGACGACGCTGACCGTACGGAACAGGTGCAGGAGAAAGCGTCAGTGGAGGAAATCAGTCTGCCACTGCTGACGAAAATGTCGTCCGAACGCACGCTGGCAGCCCAGGCAGCACTGATGCAGCAACCGGACAAATCTCTGGCACTGCTGGCATGGACGCTCTGCCTGAATGTGTTTGGCAGCGGAGCGTACAGTAAACCAGCACAAATCAGCCTGGAATGTAAACATTATTCGCTGACCAGCGATGCGCCATCGGGGAAGGAAGGTGCCGCATTCATGGCGCTGATGGCAGAAAAAGCCCGTCTTGCTGCCCTGTTACCGGAGGGATGGTCACGGGACATGACGACATTCCTGTCACTCAGTCAGGAGGTGCTGTTATCCCTGCTCAGTTTCTGCACCGCATGCAGCCTTAACGGTGTCCAGACCCGTGAGTGTGGTCACACGTCACGCAGTCCGCTTGACACGCTGGAAAGCGCCATCGGCTTTCACATGCGCGACTGGTGGCAGCCGACAAAAGCAAACTTCTTCGGACACCTGAAAAAGCCGCAGATTATCGCAGCCCTGAATGAGGCAGGGCTGTCCGGTGCCGCACGGGACGCGGAGAAGATGAAGAAAGGTGATGCGGCTGAACATGCAGAGCACCATATGAAAGACAACCGCTGGGTGCCAGGCTGGATGTGTGCACCACGTCCACAGACGGATACCACTGAACGCCCTGATAACCTGGCTGATGCCGCCTGATGAACAACCACACCGCCCCGCCGGAGACGGGGCGGCAGCAAGGGAGATACCGTGATGAAAACTGAACTGACTCTGAATGCCCTGCAGTCCATGAACGCACAGGAATATGAAGATATCCGTGCTGCGGGAAGCGATATGCGCCGTAATCTCACTCACGAGGTGATGCGTGAAGTGGACGCACCGGCTAACTGGATGATGAATGGCGAGTATGGCAGTGAGTTCGGGGGCTTTTTCCCCGTTCACGCCAGCCCACGAACGTTTCCACCTGGCATTATGTTCGCCGGGAGACGTCTCTCAGCTCTGGATGCTGGTTCTGGTGAATTGTGGTGGACAGCCTTTCGCCGTCGTTCAGGTGCAACATATCTTCACGCCTGTCGCTATCAGTCACACGCTGGCGCTTGCCGCGACACTTGATGCGCAGGGGTACAGTGTTAACGACATCATCCATATCCTGATGGCAGAAGGAGGTCAGGCATGAGCGCACGTTCACGGGCACTGATCCCCCTCAGCGCAGAGCAACAGGCCGCCATGCAGGCTGTGGCTGTCACAGAACAACGTCGTCGTCAGGGACGCACACTTTCAGCATGGCCTTATGCCAGCGCTTTCTTTCGCTGCCTGAATGGCAGTCGACGGATTTCGCTGACCGATCTCCGCTTTTTTGCTCCTGCGCTGACGAAGGAGGAATTTCATGGCAACCGTCTCCTGTGGCTGGCTGCCGTGGATAAACTGATTGAAAGTTTTGGTGAAGTCTGTGTTCTTCCCCTGCCATCCGATGCGGGGCATCGTCTGTTCCCGTCCGTTCCTTTTCGTGAAGGTGAGCGGCGTCGTCAGAAAACCACGCTGACAGAGCAGAGAGGCTGACAGTGAGGAGGCTTTTGCGGTTGAGTTCGCCAGTGATACCGGCCTGCTGGCTGGCGTGCCGGAGACGGTGGCGCTCTATTTTGACTATGAGGCGTATGCGCGGGATTTATTCCTGGACTCCTTCACCTTTATTGACGGTCATGTGTTCCGTCGGTGATTTACTCCCCCGCTCCGGCGGGGGTATGGCCTGCCGGGCCGCCGGAAAACCCTGGCCGGCTTACGCCTGCCTGAAATGCAGGAGGGCCGCGCCTGCGGCGCTGCCCTTCCTGCCCGTCATGGTGTGAGGCATTTTTCTGTTATGTCGTTTCTGTTGTTCTGATTTCCGGAGGCGGGCCACCTTCGGCTCCCGGCTGCCTGGCGGCATCCGGTCGTCAGGCCCGACTCCGACAGGCAGCTGCTGGCGCACCCGCCAGTCTCCGCCGAACCCGCTGGCGCGGTTTCGGGCTGCCGCTACGGTCCGATGTCTGAAAAACCAGGCTTGCAGCGACCGTTCCGGTCGCGCCGCCCCTGTCGCGCCGGAAACGGCGCTCCCTGCACACCTGACGGTGTGTAAGGCCACTGCGCCTGATGGCGCAGTTGTCTGCCCTTCCGCCGCCCCCCCTGCGGCCTGTTTCCCCGCTGTGGACTTTCCGGGGGCTGAAGCGGCCACAACACGTTTCAGCCGTCCAGGGGAGAGATGTACCAGCCACAAAACTTTTTGCCGCAAGCGTCAAAAACTTTTGCGTCTGCCCCCGGACAACTGCCCCGGGCCGTGGCAGTCGCTGCCCCATCGGAAAGGTCCACTGCGGGGAGAAACCCCGAAGAAGTGGACGGCAGAAGGGGCTTTCGCCCCTCCGGGGAGTAACCGGTCGGCCCGGCGACCTGATTCAGCAGAAGGAGACGTTTTCATGACAGTCAGCAGCACGATTTCCGTTTTTTGCCGCGACGGGGTGTTCCGTACCGTTTACTGCCACCTGCACGGTGAGCCGACCTGGAACGGTCGCATCCTGCATACCCACTATGCCACCGGTCAGCAGGCCGAAGCCCTGGTTGAACACGGTGATATCCGTTGCCTCGGTCCCCGTTGTGACAAACCCGCCGGGCATACGCTTCAGAACCCGGTGGACGGTGTGACGGCTTATTACGGACGTGACAGTGGTTTCCGGATGGACAGTGAGGCGCGTGAGTACCGTTCTTTCATGGAGGTTATTGCCACTGAAAGCACTGAAGAGGTGCGCTTCCATTATGTGTTCATCGACGGCTACTGGAAGGTGATGTACCGCACGCCGGAAGGCTGGAAGATGAAAGCGCTCGCGCTGGCACTGCGCCGCTGCCCGGAATGAAAAAAGCAGGGCGATAAACCCTGCCTCTCTCCGCCGCTGCTTCCCGGCCAGGAAGAGCGGCAGTCATCAACAACATAAGGAGAAATATTTGTGAGACCATCAATTATCTTTGCAACGGCTGAATATGTAAAGCGTCTGCGTGAAGAGTGCCTGTGGGAGAATAAACCCCTGCACCGCCATACCCGCTTCAGACGTCAGGAGCTGGCACAGGATGAGATTAACCCGGACGTCCTGGCGATGAGCAGTCATATCGCCAGACGCTGCAGTAAGCAGAAGCGGGTGCGTATCCCCGCGATGAAAGCCAGCGAATGGGGCCACCTGCTCCGCGCGCTTGAAATTGAGCGGGTCTGCCACTGATTAACCCTTGCCGTCTGCCTGTGCAGGCGGCAGGATACGTTCAGACATCTCACCAGGAGGAACCGTGAGTAAGAAGAAAAACACCACAACGCCCACGCCGCATGATGCCGCGTTCCGGTCGTTCCTGGCGAATCCCGACGTCGCCAGAGATTTTCTGGAACTGCATCTTCCGGCGGAGTACCGGCAGTTGTGCGACCTGTCCACGCTGAAGCTGGAACCCGCCACCTTTGTTGAGCCGGACCTGCATCAGTACGCCAGCGATATCCTCTGGAGTGTGAAAACCACCGGGGGTGAAGACGGCTATGTTTATACGCTCATCGAGCACCAGAGCACCGAAAATCTGTACATGCCTTTTCGCATGTTACGTTACAGTGTGGCGGCGATGCAGAGACATCTGGAGCAGCACAAAACGTTGTCACTGGTCATTCCGGTGCTGTTCTATCACGGTGAGCGCAGCCCGTACCCGTACAGCATGAACTGGCTGGACTGTTTTGAGAATCCGGCGCTTGCGGCTAAAATATACACAAAGCCGTTTCCGCTGGTTGATATCACTGTCGTTGATGACAATGAAATCATGAACCATCGCCGGATGGCCGCACTGACGCTGCTGATGAAGCATATCCGTCATCGTGACATGATGGAGCTGCTGGACAAACTTCCGCAGGTCATGGTGGAAATTTCAGACGAGCAGGTGCGTGTTCTGATTCATTACATCGTTAACGCAGGGGATTCTGTATCACCGGAATTTATGCGGGCGCTGGCTGAGCGTCTGCCGCAGCATGAGGATAAACTGATGACTATCGCAGAACGTCTTGAGCAAAAAGGTCGCCAGGAAGGCAGGATGGAAGGACGCATGGAAGGACGCATGGAAGGACGCATGGAAGGAGCGCTTGAAAAAGCCCTGGCTATTGCGTGCCAGCTTCAGAAAATGGGGATGACGCCGGAGCAGATTAAGCAGGCTACCGGGCTTTCCGATGACGAACTGAAGAAAATCACTCACTGATGAGAGTATCACAGCCCGGCAAAATGCCGGGTTTTTTATCCAGCAGGAGCAGAGCAAACAGTATGACGCTTGCAGAACGTCTTATACAGAAAGGTTTTGAAAAAGGCGCTCTTGAAGTGGCGCGGGAAATAGCCTGTCGGCTTCGGGATATGGGCTGGCCGCCGGAACGGATTCAGGAGGCTACCGGACTTTCCGGTGAAGAACTGAAAAAACTGTTTCCTGATGAGCAGTAGCCTGACATTCAGCCAGGCTGTGAATCACGCTCACACATCCTCTGCCGTTTCCCCCAGTTCATTTTCCAGACGCCTGATGATATCTGCCTTGCGCATCCCCTGCATGTGAGGCAGCAGATCACGGACTGAAAGTGCCTGGGTGGTCCTCCAGACGGTGACATCCACCTGTTCCGCATTTTCCCAGGCGTGCCATGTTCTCTGTGTCACGCCAAATTCTCTGGACGCTTTTTCGCGTGACCAGAGCATGCTTTTTCGCCAGATTCGCAGTTCCCAGCCGGTCATAAAATACCTTTGAAAAAGTGAAAAAAATTCACTTTATTTTATCACCATAATCACCAAATCAGCGCGATAAATAAGTGTGAAAAAGTGAAGAAATTTCACTTTTCTAGTTGCAGATGTCGTGCTGTTTTCTCTGTTTTCACCTGTGCGGGAGTGGTGTACCAGTGACCACCACATGCCATTGTTGTGCCGTCGTTTTTCTTCAGTCGCGCCGGATGCGGCGCTCCCTGCACACCTTACGGTGTGTAAGGCCACTGCGCCTGATGGCGCAGCTGTCTCTGCCTGTCTGCCGCCGCACTGCGGCCTGTTCTCCGCAGACGGACTTTCCGGGGGTACATACATGACCACATCCCGTTTCAGTCGTCCAGGGGAGAGATGTACCAGCCACAAAACTTTTTGCCGCAGCCGTCAAAAACTTTTGCGTCTGCCCCCGGACAACTGCCCCGTGACGTGGTGAGCGTCCCCCGTCGGAAAGGTCCACTGTGGGGAAATCCCCGAAGACCCGGACGGCAGAAGGAGCTTCGCTCCTCCGGGAAATGACCTGGCTGACCCGGCAGTCGTGACGATGAGGAGACAATGTGATGAATCAGACTTTACCCACTGCTGACCTGAATACTGCCGGCACGACAGATGTTATTCCGTCTGTGGCTATCGACCGCATCATCGCGCAGCGTAACGAAGGTATTGCACTGTTCATGCAGGCGATGGAATGCCTGGCGACAGCGCGCAGGATTCTGCTCGATGCGTCAGGTGATATTTTTCTTTACGGGTTTGAAGACTGCGTGACTGATTCCGTTCGTCGCATGGATAAACCGGAAGAAGCGAAAAGGAATATCACCCGTCTTGCCGACCGGAAAATCTGGGACCGCCTGATGACAGATACGGGCATGTACACCTTCATGAGTTCATGCCAGCGTGATGAGTGGAACAGCCAGCTGATGAGCGACACCTGTCCTGAAATCACCCTGGACAATGTACTGGCAACATTCCGCCATCTTAATGCCAGCAAGATGCAGACGTTTGAACAGGGACTTATTGATATCTACCGGAAATTGTCATGGGATTACAGAAGCAATAATCCCTGTCGTCTGGGCAAGAGAATCATTATTGAAAACCTGCTGTACCGCTGGAGTAACGGCGTGTGACGCTGGACTGCAGCGGACGGGAGGCACTGGATGACCTGGTACGCCCTTTTTGTCTGCTGGAGGGGCGCAACGTTCCTGAGTTCCGGAGCAGCATCGGGGCGCAGTATGGTGAATTTCTCGGGAACGGTGACAATGTCGGTAAGCTGTTAGAAGGGGAATATTTTACGGTGCGTGGCTACCAGAAAGGGACCGTACACATTGTCTTTAAGCGTCCTGACCTTGTTGAAAAACTGAATGATATTATTGCACGGCATTATCCTGGTGCATTGCCGCCACGAGTCTGATTAAACAGAAAAGCCCTGGTATTTATGCCGGGGCTTTTTTTCTGTAATTATCATAATCTCAGAACACGATGTGACATTGTCACATCAATTGTTGTTCATATCGATGCCATCTTTCCTGCCTGAATCTGTCTTTTTAGGCGCTGTTTTAGAGGAAGAACGGCGGGATGGTTTTTTCGATTCTGCTTCCCGAATAATGTCACGAAGTGCCTTCTCTCCTACTTCATACCCTGCATTTTTGAGCGTGTCACGAACATCTGCCAGTGTATACCCCTTTGTCCTTACCAGGACAATAATGTCATCACGAATGGCATCAAGAAAATCACGCAATGTTTTCCGTTGAGCGGTGAGGTCTGGCAATTCCGATAAAGCAGCTTTTGCCAGCTGGATGTCATCATCTGAGTAAAATTTTTTAGAAGCCATTGGCACTTTCTCTCCGTTTAATGTTGAAGTCTGATTTTATCATCAAAAACTGCCTCCAGGCAGGGCTGCGCCCTGCCTCTGCCGTCTGCATAAGACTATGATGCACAAAAATAACAGGCTATAATGGCCTGAAAAACGGGACAGGATGTGGGAATGTCGGACCGCGCACGCGCACTCAGACATTCCCCACCTGGTCAGGGCTTTGCCCCGACACCCCGGTAAGGAGCAGACCATGAGTGAGAAGAAAACCCGAACGGGCAGTGAGAACAGGAAGAGAATTGTAAAATTCACGGCGAGATTCACGGAGGATGAGGCTGAAATCGTAAGAGAAAAAGCGGAGTCAAGTGGACAGACGGTTTCAACATTTATACGAAGCTCTTCACTGGATAAGGTGGTTAACTGCCGTACTGACGACCGTATGATTGATGAGATTATGCGTCTTGGCCGTCTTCAGAAGCATCTGTTTGTGGAGGGAAAACGCACTGGTGATAAGGAGTATGCAGAGGTTCTTGTTGCCATTACTGAATATGTCAATGCTCTGCGAAGAGACTTAATGGGACGCTGAGATAACTGCTGATGAATGCCATTATTCCGCACAAAAGACGTGACGGCAGGTCTTCCTTTGAAGACCTGATTGCGTACACGTCTGTGCGGGATGATGTGCAGGAAAATGAGCTCACAGAAGACAGCGAAATCAAGAGTGATGTCCCTCACCGCAACCGTTTCAGACGGCTTGTTGATTATGCAACACGCCTGCGTAACGAAAAATTTGTCTCCCTGATTGATGTGATGAAAGACGGCAGTCAGTGGGTAAATTTCTATGGCGTAACCTGTTTCCATAACTGCAATTCACTGGAAACAGCTGCTGAAGAGATGCAGTACAAGGCGGACAAAGCTGTTTTTTCCCGTAATGATACAGACCCCGTTTTCCACTACATTCTTTCCTGGCCTGCGCATGAAAGCCCGCGTCCTGAGCAGCTTTTTGACTGTGTGCGTCACACACTGAAATCTCTTGAACTCTCAAAACATCAGTACGTGGCTGCCGTTCATACGGACACGGATAATCTGCATGTGCATGTTGCCGTGAATCGTGTACATCCTGAAACTGGTTATATTAACTGGCTTTCCTGGAGCCAGGAAAAACTCAGCCGTGCATGTCGTGAACTTGAACTTAAGCACGGATTCGCGCCTGATAATGGCTGCTTTGTGCATGCACCCGGCAACCGTATTGTGCGCAAAACAGCGCTGGTACGTGAGCGCCGTAATGCCTGGCGACGCGGGAAAAAGCAGACGTTCAGGGAATATATTGCGCAGATGTCGATTGCCGGGCTGCGTGAAGAGCCCGCACAAGACTGGTTGTCTTTGCATAAACGGCTGGCCAGTGATGGTCTGTATATCACGATGCAGGAAGGGGAACTGGTGGTGAAGGATGGCTGGGACAGAGCGCGGGAAGGTGTTGCACTCAGTTCGTTCGGACCGTCATGGACAGCTGAAAAACTGGGGCGGAAACTGGGGGAATATCAGCCTGTACCGACAGATATTTTCAGTCAGGTGGGGACACCCGGTCGTTATGATCCGGAAGCCATAAACGTTGATATCCGGCCGGAAAAAGTGGCAGAAACGGAGAGTCTGAAACAGTACGCCTGCCGTCATTTTGCCGAACGCTTACCGGAAATGGCGAGAAATGGTGAGCTGGAAAGTTGCCTGGATGTGCACAGAACTCTGGCAAAGGCTGGATTATGGATGGGGATCCAGCACGGGCATCTGGTACTGCATGATGGATTTGATAAACAACAGACACCAGTACGTGCAGACAGTGTGTGGCCGTTAATGACGCTGGATTATATGCAGGATCTGGATGGTGGATGGCAGCCTGTACCGAAGGATATTTTTACTCAGGTTATACCCGGAGAACGATTCCGGGGACGTAATCTTGGTACTCAGGCTGTCAGTGATTACGAATGGTATCGTATGCGGATGGGGACAGGTCCACAGGGAGCAATAAAGCGCGAACTGTTTTCTGATAAGGAAAGTCTGTGGGGGTACACGACTGTTCAGTGTGAGTCGTTGATTGAAGATATGATCGCGGGCGGGAATTTCAGCTGGCAGGCGTGCCATGAGATGTTTGCGCGTAAAGGGCTTATGTTGCAGAAACAGCATCATGGTCTTGTGATTGTGGATGCGTTTAATCATGAGCTCACACCAGTGAAGGCCAGCAGTATCCACCCGGATTTGACGTTATCCAGGGCTGAGCCGCAGGCAGGGCCATTTGAGATTGCAGGTGCAGATATATTTGAACGGGTGAAGCCTGAATGTCGCTACAATCCGGAACTTGCTGCCAGCGATGAAGTGGAGCCCGGCTTCCGGCGCGATCCTGTACTGCGTCGTGAACGCCGTGAAGCCCGTGCAGCTGCGCGGGAAGATTTGCGCGCGCGTTATCTTGCATGGAAGGAGCACTGGCGTAAACCCGACTTACGTTACGGAGAACGGTTACGGGAAATTCATGCTGCCTGCCGTCGGCGCAAGGCGTATATCCGTGTGCAGTTCCGGGATCCACAATTGCGTAAGCTGCATTACCATATTGCAGAAGTGCAGCGTATGCAGGCGCTGATCAGGCTGAAGGAGAGTGTGAAGGAAGAGCGGTTGTCACTGATTGCGGAGGGTAAGTGGTATCCTTTGTCCTACCGGCAGTGGGTGGAGCAACAGGCGGTACAGGGAGACAGAGCTGCATTATCACAGTTACGTGGCTGGGATTATCGTGATCGTCGCAAAGACAAGCGACGAACAACGAATGCCGACCGCTGCGTGATTCTCTGTGAACCGGGAGGAACTCCACTTTATGAAGACACTGGCGTTCTCGAAGCCCGTCTGCAGAAAGATGGCAGTGTGCGTTTTCGTGATCGGAGGAATGGCGAGTTAGTCTGTGTGGATTATGGGGACCGTGTGGTGTTCTACCATCATCAGGACAGAAATGAACTGGTGGATAAGCTGAATCTGATTGCTCCTGTATTGTTTGATCGTGAGCCAGGAATGGGTTTTGAACCGGAAGGCTCATATCAACAGTTTAATGATGTATTTGCGGAAATGGTGGCCTGGCATAATGCAGCTGGAATAACCGGAAGTGGACACTTTGTAATCAGCCGCCCGGATGTGGATTTACATCGTCAGCGTAGTGAACAGTACTACCACGAATATATCAGGCAACAGAAAAGCATATCCGGGGGGCATGGCGCATCTTATGCTCCAGTTCAGGATAATGAGTGGACGCCACCATCACCTGGAATGTAGGGATGAGGAGTGGATATTAAAAATCTTAACTTGTATTAGTTAAGATTTTCTTTGCTCTGACGTAAGCGACTCGTCAGAACCGTATTGATATTTACTGAGATCTCAGATCAACTTTCCAGGGCAACAGATCGCGTACCCGGTTTGCCGGCCAGTCCTGGATATGTTCAATGACGTAACGCAGCCACTTTTCTGGCTCCACATTGTTCAGACGGCATGTGCCGATCAGCGAGTACAACACCGCCGCATGTT
>OGLZ01001077.1_pt1 | contig 12429 bp, 10 predicted proteins | sample 1572991 | NCBI WGS metagenome assembly OGLZ01 (sample SAMEA2581893, study PRJEB24529) | metagenome | biome: Human gut stool | place: China | collected 2011 | reverse complement strand
GGTTTCCAGTGCCACGTCGGCTCAATGCGCTCGCCAAGCCGTGGGCATGTGCGGATTAAATCCCGCGACCCGCACCAGCATCCGGCGATTCTGTTTAACTACATGTCGCACGAGCAGGACTGGCAGGAGTTCCGCGACGCAATTCGCATCACCCGCGAGATCATGCATCAACCCGCGCTGGATCAGTATCGTGGCCGCGAAATCAGCCCCGGCACGGAATGTCAGACGGATGAACAGCTCGATGAGTTCGTGCGTAACCACGCCGAAACCGCCTTCCATCCGTGCGGTACCTGCAAAATGGGTTACGACGAGATGTCCGTGGTTGACGGCGAAGGCCGCGTACACGGGTTAGAAGGCCTGCGTGTGGTGGATGCGTCGATTATGCCGCAGATTATCACCGGGAATTTGAACGCCACGACAATTATGATTGGCGAGAAAATAGCGGATATGATTCGTGGACAGGAAGCGCTGCCGAGGAGCACGGCGGGATATTTTGTGGCAAATGGGATGCCGGTGAGAGCGAAAAAATGAGTCGTGATTTGAACTGACTCAAGAACCGATCTGATTGAGAGTTACCGTTCCAGGTATGGGGACAGAATCGTTATATAAAACATAGGGGTAACTCTCATGCTTCATAGTGACAACCTCGCCAGCAAATTCTAAGCGGACTCGTTCAATCTGGCTGATGAAGGTGCTATGAATGCACTGATAAACCGCAGGTGAAATGCCACTCAGCTTAAGAATTACGCCGCTAGTGTTCCTGGCTATGGTGACTTGTTCACTCCCGCTCACGGTTAGCATATACGAAAAGGGTTCTTGAAACGAGGACAAAAATAAGTCAGACCAAAACAACGTGGAGCTTTAAACACGATTCGTATAATTTATTGGCAGTGATTTATTTTTACTCTTCTTTAATTAATCATCATGCTTAAATATTTTTTAGCACAAGATTATCGCTTCGCTAACATTTTATTTTACATTAATTTTCAATTGATAATAAAAAGTTGTTAATAAGTTTATGCGAAAAATAAAAATTGTTGAAATACTCTCCAGCAAATGAATCAAAAATAAACAAATTGATATTTACAAAAAGCAAAAAAACTATTTAAGAGAACATCTTTAATTTATTAGCAGAACCCATCAATAATGATTTACTTACGACTAAAAAATATCTTACAACAATGTGTTATTGTAAATTAACGGGAATAATATTAAATTTTTATTTTCTACACCCTAACTTCACAGAACGACAAAATGCATATAAAATCAATAAGATAATAATAAAAACAACCTCATAAGAAATAACGTCAAATATCTCAAAACTACTAAACATCACTAAAAGATTAGACGTAACACACATCCCCCACGCCCTGTAGTTCATAGCTTTTATATTTATTTTCTCACATCACTGTAGATAAAAACACGCATTAAAAATGACTTGTAGAAAAGCTGCACAATAAATAGTTCATATTTAATCTGTTGCGTAGAACTACTATTCAAAAAATCTTAATAATGAGATAATGAGATTACATCGATAACGTTCTGATTGCAGGCATACTTATCTGGGTGTGCCTCTCTTTTTTTTAAAACTGTACACGGTGGCGTATGACGAGAAAATATCTCACACAGGATGAAGTCTACAGGCTGATGGATGCAGCCCAGAGTATGTCCTTTCCTGAAAGAAATCGCTGTCTAATTATGATGGCTTTCATTCACGGTTTTAGGGCCAGTGAACTTCTTGATTTACGTTTATCCGATATTGATGCATCTGGAAAACAACTTAATATTCGGCGTATTAAAAATGGTTTCTCGACAACACATCCTCTTCTTCCTGATGAATATAATTTGATCAAGTTGTGGCTTAAGCAGAGGAAGTTAATTGAAAACGGAGTTGAAGGAGACTGGCTTTTTCTCTCCCGGAAACGCCGCCCTATCAGCAGACAACATTTTTTTTCTATCATTCGTGAGGCTGGAAAACGTGCAGGATTAGCTGTAAAAGCACATCCTCATATGTTACGTCATGCCTGTGGTTTTGCTCTGGCTGACAATGGTGTCGATACCCGACTACTTCAGGATTATCTGGGTCATCGAAATATTCAGCATACTGTCAGATACACAGCCAGTAATGCTGCTCGTTTTAAAGGGGTGTGGAAAAAAAAGCCTCGTTAAAACAGTACCTTCTGATTCAAAATGTCAGATTCCTACGTTTTCCTCAATTCTTCCATAAAAAAACAGCCCATTCAATTAAATAAAACACATAACATGTTGATATTTCTCGCTAAAGTAAAATAACCCCATGATTTGAAATGATTAACCACAAAGATCATACCAGTGATTAACTTTCGCTCATATTGTTAAATAACACAAAATTAAAAACAATAAAAATCAAACAAATTAGATTTATATTCCAAGAAAATTAAATATTCAGGCTATTAAACCAAACCTGACATTTTGAATCAAAATGTCAGGTTTTGTAGCAATGGCGTGGACGAGTCTGAATGAAGAAGCCTCTGGTTATTATCAGTGCCTGTCAGTTCACCAGGCTGGCACTGGAGTCTCTCATCCCAGCGGACAGGTATATCGTGCGGGTGTACAGCAACGTCACTACAGAGGTTGAATTCGTTTTAAAGACCTCCTGTGGCTACCTGTTGGCTGATATCCCTTCGCTTCCTTCGGGGGAGTTAGTTCTTCTGGCTTGTCTTGTCCGCTTGCGGAGTGATGCCGGGCAATGGCAAGTCTGCCTGACCGGTGACTCCGACTGGTTCGATAATGCTCCTGCTTCAAGTCTGTATAACGGCTTCCCACATATCGGCACCTTGCTGAAAGCGAGTCGTTATCAGAATCAAATTATCCGCTGGTTACTACGTCCTTTACCCGGCGATATGAGTGATTTCTGGCTCCTGACTGCACGGGAGTTAAGCGTGCTTAAGATTCTGATGCAGGGCATGAGTTTCAGTGAGATTGCCCGTTATGAACAACGCAGTTCAAAGACTCTGCATGCGATTGCCACACAGGCATTAAGGAAACTTGGACTGGGAACACTAAGCGATTTCAGGCTGCTCTATACAGGATGCGGTGACAGCAGAGTCAAACGGAATATACGGCTACATGCAAGATATGTCGGACAACATTCCGCTCATCGACTCACTCAGTATGTGCAGAACATGGTGTCCGGAATTCTTTATCCAGAGAAAGTTATCGTTGGTAAATCAATAAATTCTGACGCCATATCCGGAAAAGTGCTTTCCGGGCAAAGAAAACATATGTCTAAAAAAAGACCAGGAGTGTTATGACACAGCAGCGTTGTTACTACCACCCACTGCGGCGCGTACGGACTCGCTACAGTGTAGGGGCCAAAATATTTCTACTGCTCTGGGCTGCAGGAGTGGGAGGCACGCTGTACAGCCTGTACAGCGTGCTGGCGTACTGACATCTGTGAGGGAAGGATGCGTTTCGTTCTTTTCTGTCCCTCAGGAATTGTACCTGCACAGTTTGAAGCTCTATCAACCGGTTCTGTCTGCAATATTACCTGCATCAGAACAGAAGAAGAGTTACGCAATAAATTGCGGCACAGGCCGCAGAGTGTCGTGATATCGGCAGGGCGACCTGCCGAATGCGCTGAAATGTGGTTCCGATTTTATCGGGATCACTCATTCGTGGTGGTGTTGTGCGTCGCGCCCTTTTTTCTGCCACCGGATGTGAGTATTTCTGGCGTTCTCAAAAACCTGAGGTTACTGAAAACAGGAATGTCAGTAGAGCGTGCTATCAGTGTTGCAAATGCCTCTGGTGGGTTTTCAGGACTGAAACATGCAGAAAATTTGCCAGTTATGGACAGTTACTCTGTCTTTATGAATGAGGTGAATAACCGCACAAAGACAATCGTCATGTCAGAACGCTTCCCGGAAAAGCAAAAGAAGGTGTTGTCGTTGCTTCTTGCTGGACACAGCTGGGAATACAGTGCGCAGTTTCTCAAAACGGGGATAAGACAGATATGGCTTGCTGAGCAGTCGCTAAAAAAGCGTTGGGGAATACCGGACAGCATGTCATTGCGGGAAGCCCTGCTGCTGAGCAGCAATAAATTTCACGGTGATGGAAATGCATTGGAAAAAACGAATGCCATGACATTGCGTGAAAACGGAAATACCAACAGGTATTCCGTGGTGGTAAATGCAGGGACGCAGGCTTTATCTCTGCATAAATATAAATAAGTGGGAAATTGAAATTAGTTACCAGAATGGAGAATTTCTTCATGAAAAACAGTAAGGCATTTTACCGCAGCGCATTAGCGACAGCTATTGTTATGGCTCTTTCTGCACCAGCATTCGCTGCTGATAACGCGGTATCAACTACACCGGTTACACTGGATAAAGATAAGACAACTCTGGATCAAGATGTTGTTATTAGCAATACAGCAGACCAACAGATTACAGCCGTAACAATTAATGCGGCAGATAAAGATCTTAATGTTACTTTTGGCGGTCATGATATTACTGCTGAATCAACGGCAGACAAAAAATTCCTTGAAGGTGTAAAAGTTAGCGGTGACAAAAATATTGTGATTAATGCTACAGGCTCCACCATCACAGCTCAAGGTGAAGGCACCTATGTCCGGACTGCAATGGTCATTTCTTCAACTGGCGATGTTGTTGTTAATGGCGGTAATTTCGTTGCAAAAAATGAAAAAAGTAGTGCGACAGGAATATCTCTGGAAGGGGCCACGGGAAATAATGTAACGCTAAATGGTACAACCATAAATGCTCAAGGTAATAAGAGTTCCAGCAACGGCTCTACGGCAATTTTTGCTCAAAAGGGTAGCGTATTGAATGGTTTTAAAGGTGATGCAACCGACAACATTACCCTTGCTGGCTCAAATATTATTAATGGCCGGATTGAAACAATAGTTATTGCCAAGGAGAATACGGGAACTCATACAGTCAATCTGAATATTAAGGATGGCTCAGTAATTGGGGCGGCTAATAATAAACAAACAATTTATGCTTCTGCTTCGGCACAAGGAGCAGGTTCAGCAACGCAAAATTTAAATTTATCTGTCGCCGATTCAACCATCTACTCTGATATCCATGCCCTTTCTGCAAGCGAGAATTCAGCCGGTACCACAACAAATGTAAACATGAACGTTGCCCGCTCTTACTGGGAAGGTAATGCTTATACCTTCAATAGCGGCGATAAAGCGGGTAGTAATCTGGATATAAATCTTTCCGATAGCTCAGTCTGGAAAGGCAAAGTTTCAGGGGCAGGAGATGCCAGTGTATCTCTGCAAAACGGGTCTGTCTGGAATGTTACGGGATCCTCAACTGTTGATGCTCTGGCAGTAAAAGACAGTACGGTTAATATCACGAAGGCTACAGTCAATACTGGCACGTTTGCTTCTCAGAACGGCACTCTGATTGTTGATGCCTCTTCTGAAAACACTCTGGATATCAGCGGAAAAGCGAGCGGTGACTTGCGTGTTTACAGTGCGGGTTCATTGGATCTTATCAATGAACAAACGGCATTTATTTCTACCGGCAAAGACAGCACTCTAAAAGCCACAGGCACAACGGAAGGTGGTCTGTATCAATATGACCTGACACAGGGAGCTGATGGTAACTTTTATTTCGTAAAAAACACGCATAAAGCATCCAACGCCAGCTCCCTGATTCAGGCAATGGCAGCAGCTCCGGCTAACGTTGCTAATCTGCAGGCTGACACGCTCTCAGCCCGTCAGGATGCTGTCCGTCTGAGCGAAAATGACAAGGGCGGCGTATGGATTCAGTACTTTGGCGGTAAACAGAAACATACCACCGCGGGAAATGCATCCTATGACCTGGATGTAAACGGTGTAATGCTGGGTGGTGATACCCGCTTCATGACTGAAGATGGTAGCTGGCTGGCAGGTGTAGCGATGTCTTCTGCGAAAGGTGACATGACCACCATGCAGAGCAAAGGCGACACTGAAGGTTACAGCTTCCACGCTTACCTGAGCCGCCAGTATAACAACGGTATCTTCATTGATACTGCTGCACAGTTTGGTCACTACAGCAACACGGCAGATGTTCGCCTGATGAATGGTGGCGGTACCATCAAAGCTGACTTTAACACCAATGGTTTCGGTGCGATGGTTAAAGGCGGTTACACATGGAAAGACGGTAATGGCCTGTTTATTCAGCCATATGCCAAACTGTCTGCGCTGACGCTGGAAGGTGTGGATTATCAGCTCAACGGCGTGGACGTTCATTCTGACAGCTATAACTCTGTGCTGGGTGAGGCCGGTACGCGCGTGGGTTATGACTTCGCTGTGGGCAACTCGACCGTTAAACCTTATCTGAATCTGGCCGCACTGAACGAATTCTCTGATGGCAACAAAGTCCGTCTGGGTGATGAGTCTGTCAATGCCAGCATTGACGGTGCAGCATTCCGCGTGGGTGCAGGTGTACAGGCTGATATCACCAAAAACATGGGAGCATATGCAAGCCTTGACTACACCAAAGGTGACGACATTGAGAACCCGCTACAGGGTGTAGTTGGTATCAATGTGACCTGGTAAGAATAAAGCAGTCGGTTCCCCTGTCGACTGTTATACCCCCTGCAGGCAGCATACTGCTGCCTGCAGGCTATAAACATCCAGTATTCATGATGCTGGTTTTTTGCTGATATTTACCCCGAACATTCCTGATACAGGCTATTAATACAACCTTATCTGCGGCAGATTTTATTTTCTGGATATATTATGCGTGAACAAATCAAACAGGATATCGATCTGATTGAGATTTTATTTTATCTGAAGAAAAAGATTCGTGTTATCCTTTTTATTATGGCTATATGTATGGCTATGGTGCTGTTGTTTCTGTATATCAATAAAGACAATATAAAAGTGATTTACAGCCTAAAAATAAACCAGACAACGCCAGGTATACTTGTTAGCTGTGATAGCAATAATAATTTTGCCTGTCAGACCACAATGACTGAAGATGTTATTCAGCGAATTACTACATTTTTTCACACCAGCCCAGATGTCAAGAACAGAGAAATAAAGCTGGAATGGTCAGGAGATAAGAGAGATTTACCAACTGCTGAAGCGGAAATATCTCGCGTGCAGGCGTCTATTATCAAATGGTATGCGTCAGAATACCATAATGGCAGGCAAGTTCTCGATGAGATACAAACACCTTCAGCAATTAACAGTGAGCTTTATACAAAAATGATATACCTGACCAGGAACTGGTCATTGTATCCGAACGGTGATGGCTGTGTAACTATAAGCTCACCAGAAATAAAAAATAAATACCCTGCTGCCATTTGCCTGGCTCTGGGATTTTTTCTAAGCATTGTAATTTCTGTAATGTTTTGCCTTGTCAAAAAAATGGTAGATGAATACCAACAAAACTCTGGGTAGTAATAAACAGCATTCTGATAGAGAGTGCCTGTATAAAGCTGAAGTGACAATGACCGGGAAGGGAACCCGTTTTCAGGAATGGATGCCTGTCTTTTTCACTGTAAATATCCTGGCATTACTAATGCCAGGATATTTACAGAAGAGCAGCATAACCATGACGGAACGGGGTTAAGTCAGGTTGTCCTTAACGCTATTTTCAACCTCGTATGCCTTCTTCAGGTTTATGTTCAGATCTCATATCTCTCTCAGCAATCCTCAATAATCAGATACACCGCTTTCACCGGACCATGAACCCCGACGACTTTGATAAGCTCAATATCCGCCGTTGAACTAGGGCCGCTAATGATGTTAATGCAGGACGGCATTCGTTCACCGGCCTGCGCTTTCTGATGCAATTTTTCTGCGAGTTGCGCTACACGCGGCAAGATAGTGCTTTTACGCAGGATAAAAAGAGAAGATTCCGGGAGCAGGCTCAATGAACGCCCGCGCCCGGCGGCGGAAAAAAGAACCACGCCTCCCGATTCGGTTAAACCATATTCATCATACACGACACCCACTTTAGCCTGCTCGGCCTGCGAGATATTCTCGGCACCTTTCGCCGGATCCCAAACAACGGCATTGCATTCCTGCTGCAAACGTTCACTAATCCCCAATTCCTCCAGCCTCGTGTCACCGCTAATCACGACCGACTGATCTCCCAGCTCTTTACACAGACGTATTGCAGCTTCTGCCGCCTTCGCCTCGCTGGTCAGCTCACAGCGCGTCAACATAACATCGCTGGCAAACTGAATAAACGCGTCACAGCGCTGCTGTTGGTTAAGTTGGGTAAGCCGCTCGTTAGCATAGTTGTTAAGCGGCGCATCTTCTGCTTGCGGTTCAAGTCGCAGCGGGCGACCCAGTGCCTGAGCAACGTTATTCAAAAATTCGCCTCGATTATCCATTCTTTTTCTCCTGCGCCTGATGTTTCTTAAACCAACTACGGAAACTCTCTCCGTCAGCTTCAGGAAGATCGCGTGCTTCCATCCAGTCGCTAATCGCGCCAAATTTGAGTGGTGTTTTGCCGCCATTGATAAACCAGCTTGCCGCATGAGCGCCGGCCATCATCCCGACTTTCCACAATCCTGGATGACTATTGGCATAAGCGAACATTTTTATCGCCCGTTGCTCTGCTTTTGCGGTGATCCCTTTTTCAGCCATCACCCGACGATGACGCAAAATCAGTTTTGACAGCGGAATACGCACCGGACACACGCTGTCACAAGCAGTGCATAAAGAGCAGGCGTAGGGTAAATCTTTAAAATCTTTATAGCCGCCAAGTAGCGGAGAAATCACCGCACCAATTGGCCCTGGATAAATAGAGCCATATCCATGACCGCCAATATGGCGATATGCCGGACAAGTATTCATACAAGCCCCGCAGCGAATACAGCGCAGCACATCCCGAAATTCAGAGGCCAGCACCTCAGAACGCCCGTTATCGACAATAACCAGATGAAACTCTTCAGGACCATCAACGTGCCCCGCTTCGCGCGGTCCTGTCAGCCAGGTGTTGTATCCCGTCAAACGTGCACCAACGGCACTGCGCGCCAGCATGGTGATCAATACATCTACCTCGGCAAACGTGGGGGCAATACGCTCCATTCCCATCACTGCAATATGCGTTTTAGGCAGCGTGGTACACATTCGCGCATTACCTTCATTGGTCACCAGGCATACCGAACCTGTCTCTGCCACCGCGAAATTACAGCCGGTAATACCTATTTCAGCACTGAGGAAATCTTCGCGGATTTTTTGCCGGATGAATAAGGTCATCGCTTCAGGCGTTTCCGGCCCCTCATAGCCCAGACGTTCGTGTAGCACTCGACGGATCTGATGGCGATCTTTATGAATTGCCGGGACCACAACATGAGATGGCGGATCTTGATCCAGCTGGAGAATGTATTCACCCAGATCGGTTTCAATCACCTGAATGCCAGCATCCTGCAACACATGATTGACACCAATCTCTTCGGTCACCATCGATTTAGATTTCACCACCTTCCGGGCATTTTTGCGTTGGGCAACCTGTAAAATGTAGCGAGTGGCGTCTTCTTTAGTTTTTGCAAAATAGACGTGACCGCCGTTTTGCGTCACTTTTTCTGAGAGCTGGTACAGATAAGCGTCGAGATTACTCAGAACATGATCACGTATCTGGGCGGCCCGATCGCGCCACTCCTCCCAGTGCCCCAATTCATCGACCATTTTTTGCCGATTTGCCCCAATACGCTGCTGCGCGTTTGCCACCGCTTTGCGCATGATCGGATCTTCAATTTGCTGACGGATGCGTGTCTTAAAATCTGTATTACTGGTTTTGATCGACATCTTTATATCCTCAGCGGCTCATCAACACTTCAGCAATATGCATCACTTTGACTTTCTGCCCTTCCCGTTGTAATCGCCCACTGATGTTCAGCAGGCAACTCACGTCAGCACCAATTAAATACTCAGGGCGGACTTCCATCAGGTGCACAACCTTTTCTTTCACCATCTCGCCGGATATTTCGGCCATTTTGACCGAGAACGTGCCGCCAAATCCGCAGCAGGTATCCTGTTCAGCAAAGGTCAACAGCTCCAGTCCACGCACATTTTTCAGCAGCGTAAGTGGCTCGTCCTTCACTCCCAGCTTACGGGCCAGGCTACAAGATGGGTGATACACAGCTCTCCCTTGCAAACTGGCACCTACATCGACTACCCCTAATTTATTAACAATAAAAGAGGTGAGATCCTGCATACGCGCGGCAACCTTTTCGGCACGTGATGCCCATTCAGGTTCATCCGCCAGATACGTCGGGTAACTTTTTACGGCATAGGTGCAAGAGCCAGCCGGTGAAATAATGGGATCGTCGTTATCCTCCAGTGCGGCGATCAGATTTTTCATCCCTGGAATCGCTTCTTTGATATAACCGCTATTGATCGCAGGCTGACCGCAGCATCCCTGTTTCTCCGGGAAATTTACGCGACAGCCGAGTTTTTCCAGTAGCAGCACGGAGTCTCGTGCCATTCTTGATTTCAGGGCGTCACCAATACAGGTGACAAAGAAATTGACATTCACAACTAATACTCCATTACTTCATGCCCATTTATGCCCGATGTTTCCCCCCCACCGGGGGATCAATCATCAATAAATATGGCGTTCTTTTTTAATTGGCTAGCAACATTCCACCCCTCATTTGTATGACAAATGATAATCTTTCATCCAAACTTCAAATGCAATAACTAATTTTATTTCTTTCAGCATCGCTCACATTTTATGGGGAAATCGACGTTCATTTTTGGCATAAGAAATCCATTTAAAAAGGCTACATCCCTTATACCTATTCAGAGCTACTTATTCAGGGGTTATTGAGATATACACTGATGGTGTACAAAAAAATCACCGACAATAATCACGTATCAAGTAATAGTCGGGGTTTTATTTAATTGAAGCAATTTAGTTTGCATTTTTATTTAAAAACTGAGCTAGAGTCCATCAGAAAAAAATATATAAAGCCCAAACCACCGTTGGAAATAGAAATAGTTGAAAGGCTCACAACTCCCGGAATGCGGATTATCTTTGCCCTGATTTCTGGCGGTTTTATTCAGGGTGCAAGCTGTCTGACCCTTTCCCGATATTCTCCCGGAGTACAACCAAACTCGCGGACAAACGCCTTGTGAAAAGATGATTCACTGGCATAGCCTACTGACTCAGCGATCACCACAACAGGGAGCATTTCCCGGGAAAACATCTGGGCCGCTATTTGTAGACGCAACTTTGTTAATACAGCCAGCGGCGTGGTTCCGGAAACATCACGGAAAAGCTGGGCAAAACTTGCCCGGGACATGTGAGCGATGCTGGCCAGCGATTCGACGGTCCAGGCGTGCCCTGGCATTTCCAGCATTTGCTGTATTACCGCACCAAGACGTGGATGCAGAAGCAAACTGAGAATGTTTTTCTCAGTATTAACCTGTGCAATCCACTCACGCACCGCGAGGGTAAAGAATGTAGCGCAGATCTGGCTACACAGTGCATCCACTCCCGGCATCGCCGATCTGGATTCCTGTTGTAAAAACGGGATCGCCTCCCTCAGCCAGTTATATTCCACGCTGTGGTTAACCGGTGCTAAAAACAGCGTTTCCGGCAAAGACGTTAAAAAATAACGCGCCGAATGTTGCAACCGAAGAGTGCCGCAGACAATACAGGTCGATTCATTATCGACATGACTCAGGCGATGAGCTGAATTTTGTGGTAGCAGGACCACATTTCCCGGGCGTAATGTAAAAATCTCTCCCGTCGGCATTTCCAGCTTCGCCGCTCCTTGCGTTAACGCATGCCAACGAATAACCGATAATTCCCCGGCACCATGTGGAAGCTGCCAGTCACTTCCTAACACGCAATTCTTATCGATCGTTCCTTGTGGAGCGTTAAGCATCAACAAACGGCTAAGGGCATCCATATCAGACTCCTGAGTGGTTTTTGATTACAAACACCAACAATCTTAGTAAATAACTAATCTAATACCATCAAATGGTTAATCATGATTTTTGTTTTGTGATTCTGATTAAGAAAAAGAAAATACCAGACGATAAGACAAAATATCAAGCGTTGTGAAGAAATGGTATTTGCTCTTTTGCGTCTATAGTCATGATGTCAAATGAACGCGTTTCGACAGGAAATCATCATGAATAAATATCAGGCAGTTATTATTGGTTTTGGCAAGGCTGGAAAAACATTAGCCGTCACGCTGGCAAAAGCAGGTTGGCGAGTGGCTCTCATCGAACAATCAAATGCAATGTATGGCGGGACCTGTATTAATATCGGCTGCATCCCAACCAAAACATTGGTTCATGACGCACAGCAGCACACAGATTTTGTCCGTGCCATACAGCGTAAAAATGAAGTGGTTAATTTTTTACGTAATAAGAATTTTCATAATCTTGCGGATATGCCCAATATCGACGTGATCGACGGCCAGGCGGAGTTTATCAATAATCATAGCCTGCGTGTTCATCGGCCT
>OGLZ01001064.1_pt1 | contig 12669 bp, 9 predicted proteins | sample 1572991 | NCBI WGS metagenome assembly OGLZ01 (sample SAMEA2581893, study PRJEB24529) | metagenome | biome: Human gut stool | place: China | collected 2011 | reverse complement strand
CAGTCTGCTCACCTCTTGTTGCCGATTGCAATTTAAACATAGTGTATGTCTTTCTCGCAATAAAACTTGCAACAAAAAATGATAACGGCGTTACAAGTACAACGACAAGTGTTATCCATATATTGAGGCTTAACATAAAGATAAGCGTTCCAAGTATCGTAAGCACTCCCGTAAATGCCTGTGTAAATCCCATAAGAAGTCCGTCTGCAAACTGGTCAGCATCTGCGATAACCCTGCTCACAACATCACCGGACGGATGTCCGTCAATATATTTTAATGGAAGTATCTGAATTTTTTCAAACGCATCTTTTCTTATATCCCTTACAACATTGTAAGTTATCTTGTTGTTGCAAATGTTCATAAGCCACTGTGCAAGTGCCGTAAACGCTATTATAACTGCCATCTTCTTTAAAATAGCCATAAGTCCGGTAAATTTGACAGCATCTTTTCCGAGCATCAGGTCAACTGCATTACCCGTAAGTATAGGAAGATAAAGTGTAAGCACTACCGTTACCGCTGCGAGTATCAGTGAAAAAGCTATATAAATGTTGTATTTTTTTGTATATTTCAAAACACGCTTTATTGTTTCCCACTGTGATTTTTTCTTTTCCATTATGCTGACACCTCCCCATCTGCTTTTTTATCTTTAAACTGTGACATATAAATTTCATGGTAAACTTCACAATTTTGAAGAAGTTCGTCATGAGTTCCTTTTCCAACGACTTTTCCGTCGTCGAGTACAAGTATCATATCGGCGTGCTTTATTGATGATGTTCTCTGCGATACGATAAATGTTGTCGGCTCATAACCAAGCTGTTTAAGTGATTTTCTGAGTTTCGCATCAGTTGCAAAATCAAGTGCTGACGCACTGTCATCTAATATAAGGACTTTTGGTCGTCTTACAAGTGCTCTTGCAATCGTAAATCTCTGTTTTTGTCCACCTGAAAGATTGCGTCCGCTCTGCTCTATCATATAATCAAGACCGCCCTCTTTGCCTGAGACTATCTCTGCCGCCTGTGCATTTTCAAGTGCAAAATTTATCTCGTCATCGGTTGCCTTATCATTTCCCCACTTCATGTTTTCTCTTATGCTGCCTTTAAATAACACGGCTTTCTGCATAACGATACCGACAATACTTCTTACTTCCGATACTTTATAATCTTTTACATTTTTTCCGTCAATAAGAACTTTTCCTGCGGTCGCATCATAAAATCTCGGTATAAGGTTTACAAGTGAAGATTTTCCTGAACCTGTTCCTCCTATGATACCTATAGTCGAGCCGGCAGGAGCCGTAAATGATATGTTTTCAAGTGACTTATCCCCTGCACCTTTATATGTCAGGTCTACATTTTCAAATACAACCTCTGCACCTTTTGAAATACTGTCTGCTGATTTATTTATTAACTCTTTTTCAGAACCTAAAACATTTTCTTCGTCAGTCAGCTTGCTGCTTTCGGCATTATCTGATTTTTTCATACTACCGAATTCTTCATCGTCTGATACAAAATCATCTATAATCGACGGTTTCATCTCAAATACAGACTGTATTCTGTTTCCGCAGGCAACAGCCTTTGTAGAAAGCACAATGGTATTTGCAAGTTTTATAAGTTCAACAAGAATCTGTGACATATAATTAACGAGTGCAATAACTTTTCCCTGTGTGAGAAGTCCTCCGTCAACTCTTATCGCACCGACATACAAAAGTACGACAAGTGCTACATTCAAAAAGATATATGTCACCGGATTTGTAAGTGCTGATATTTTTCCTACAAAAAGCTGTAGATTTGTAAGTATCTGATTTTCATTGTTGAAATCTTCTTTTTCCGCTTCCTCTTTGTCAAATGCCCTGATAACACGCACACCCGTAAGATTTTGTCTTGTCCTGCCTAGAATACCATCAAGTCCTGCCTGAACTTTTCTGTAAAGCGGCATACTGACAGCCATTATTCCAAGTACGACAACGGCAAGGATGGGGATAACAACAGCAAACACTATTGCAGCTTTTACATCAACCGTAAATGCCATGACTGCTGCACCAAACACAATAAATGGCGAGCGCAGGAACAGTCTGAGTGCCATATTTACACCTGACTGCATCTGGTTTATATCACTTGTCATTCTTGTAATAAGAGTTGAGATACCGACCGTATCCATCTCCGTAAATGAAAGTGACTCAATATGTTTAAAAAGTCCGTGTCTCAAATTTGTGGCAAATCCGACTGCTGCCTTAGCCGCAAAATATTGTGCCGTTATCGAACTTAAAAGTCCGACCGCCGCTAAAAGTATCAGGACACCTCCGTAGACAAGTATAAAATGAGAATCACTTTTTGCGATTCCTTCATCAATTATCTTTGCCATCACGATAGGCACTGTAAGATCAAAACAGGCCTCTAACAGCTTGAATAAAGGACCGAGGACACATTCCTTTTTGTAATCCTTTATATACTTTAATAACTCCTTCATGTTTTCCTCCATCTCTAAAGTCTTGTGGATTGCAGTATTGCTACGCAATTTATTTATTGTCGCACAGGCTGACAGCTAATGTCAAGCTGTGCAGCGATAAGAGCAGTATGTCTTGCCGCACCTGAAAAGCAATAATTCTGCCACATCTAAAAGCAATATTTTAGGGAACTCTATTATAAAATAAAGTTCCCCTTTTCAGATTATTTCTATTCGCCCCAAAAACCAGCAGACTCCTGTGTTCTGCCTGATATTCCAAATAATATTAACATTATTATACTATATACATCTTTTTTTGCAACATAATTAACACGCGAATTTTACAGCACTATCTTCTCGGCGGCTTCGGTCCCATATACTGATAAAAATATGTTTTCATCATACCGTTATATATCTTGCGGTTTTTATCCGCTTTCCTGCCGATATATTTTTCTGCCTGCTCATAAGCAGTTATAAGATACATTGACCATGAATCGAGACTTCTATAGACATTTCCTATCTCTTTATAAAGTGATGGCATTTCGTCCGGCTCGTCGAGTCGTCTTCCGTATGGTGGATTTGTTATGATAAAACCATATTTCTTGCGGTGGCTCGTCTGGTTTAACGGTCGTCTCTGGAAATGAACAAGATGGTCCACCTCCGCATTTCTCGCATTTTCCATTGCTGCTTTTATCGCATTTTCACTTATATCGTAGCCCTGTATATCCATCTCTATGTCTCTGATTATCATATCCTCGGCTTCATCGATGGCATCATACCACTCTTTTTTAGGAATGATATGTGTCCATTCCTCTGAGATAAACGAACGGTTCATGCCCGGTGCGATATTTGCTCCTATCATTGCTGCTTCAATAGGAAATGTACCACTTCCGCAGAACGGATCTACCAGAATTCTGTCCTTATGCCATGGAGTCAGCATGATCAGTGCTGCTGCAAGCGTCTCCGTAATCGGTGCTTTTACGGTGGCAAGACGATAACCTCTCTTGTGAAGCGACTCTCCCGATGTGTCAAGCCCCACCACTACTTCATCTTTCATTATAGTTACCCTCACCGGATAACTTGCTCCATCCTCCTGAAACCAACTTACATTATATTTGGATTTAAGTCTGTCAACCATTGCCTTTTTCATAATGGACTGTATGTCTGACGGACTGAATAACTTACTTTTTATGGATGTGGCTTTCGTAACCCAGAACTTTCCGTTTTCAGGAATGTAATTTTCCCACGGCAGTGCTTTTGTCCCCTCAAAGAGTTCATCAAATGTAGTTGCCTTAAAGCTGCCTATCTTAAGCAGTATTCTTTCTGTTGTTCTAAGAAATATATTTGCACGGCAGATTGCATCTGAATCTCCCGTAAATGTCACTTTTCCATCTTCCACTTTTACTATCTCGTATCCGAGTCGTATTATCTCTTTCTTTAAAACCGCTTCCAGTCCAAAATGACATGGTGCGATAAATTCATATTTTCCCACGATTATCTCCATTCCTATAATATCTTTTACAAGTATCACATTTTAATAAAATATATATTTAATATAAAAATCAAAACATTCCGTCACCGGATATGGCATACAGATAATCAACTATCTGCCTGATAGAATCTACAGTTTCTCTCTGATATACAGTTTCTTTTTCCAATTCATGAGATACATTGTTTACTTCAAATGAAGTCTCCAAAAGCTGATTAAAAATGCTTTCAACTCCCTGTAATGCTTCTTCTTTATCTTTTTCATCACCTGTCTTGAAAGCTGCAAACAGTTCTCTGGCATCACTAAGTAATGTAACTATACGGTCAGTTATATTTATTGAATCAAATGACATCTGTTCAAGATTCATCATTGTATTTTCCATTCTCTCCAATACAACTTCCGTAGTTTTTTCTGTTTCCTTCAACTCCATTTATATTTCCTCCAGCAATTCATATATACTCTTAACTCCTACAAGTTTCATCCCTTTTAACTGTGAACTGTCAATACTTAAACTTTCACAATTTACTTTAGGCATAATACATCTGTCAAAACCAAGTTTTGCAGCTTCGAGAACTCTCTGCTCTGCCTGGTTTACTGCTCTTACCTCGCCTACAAGTCCAACCTCGCCAAAACATATCGTCTTACTGTCAATAGCTATATTTTTATAACTTGAAAGAACAGCAAGAACTATGCCCATGTCAAGTGCAGGCTCATTTATCCTCATACCTCCTGCGACATTTATATATGCGTCGCAGTCGCCCAGATGCAGCCCTATCCTTTTTTCCATTACTGCCAATAGAAGATTTACCCTGTTATAATCAGTACCCGCTGATGTTCTTCTAGGCATATTAAAATTAGTGCGGCACACAAGTGCCTGTACCTCAACAAGTATCGGTCTTGTCCCCTCTATAGAACACGCAACGACCGACCCGGCTTCATTTTCAGGCTTTCCCTGAAGCATATATTCAGATGGATTTAAAACTTCCCTAAGCCCATCTGCACGCATCTCAAATACACCGATCTCATTTGTCGAACCAAATCTGTTCTTTACTCCTCTTAAAAATCTGAACGATGCACCACCGTCTCCCTCAAAATAAAGCACCGTATCTACCATATGTTCGAGAACCCTCGGACCTGCCACCACACCTTCTTTTGTAACATGGCCGACGATAAATACCGTTATATGAAGCCCCTTTGCTATCCTCATAAGAATACTTGTAGCTTCCCTTACCTGGCTTACGCTTCCTGGTGCAGAGCCTACATCTTCCCTATACATAGTTTGTATCGAGTCTATTATGACAACATCAGGCATCATGTCAGTTATGCTGTTTGATATTATATCAAGATCCGTCTCACACAATATGGAAATGTCTCTAGAAAATGTTCCAAGTCTCTCTGCTCTCATTTTTATCTGGCGAAGTGATTCCTCACCTGATACATAGAGAACTTTTTTGCCCTCATCCGAAAGATTTCTGCACATCTGAAGCAAAAGTGTTGATTTTCCTATGCCGGGATCACCTCCCCCGAGCACAAGCGAACCGACAACAATACCTCCTCCGAGAACTCTGTCCATCTCTGATATTTTTGTACTTATTCTGTTTTCATCATCTGTGGTAACATTAGAAAGCAGCGTCGGAACTGCATCCTTTTTAGTCGCAGAAACGGTACCCGAAACTCCCGGTACCGCTTTTGCAACTGGTTCTTCAACAAATGAATCCCACTCATGACATCCGGGCCACTGTCCAAGCCACTTAGATGATTCATATCCGCACTGCTTACAGAAAAAAACCGTCTTTTTTTTAGATTTTGCCATACTTATCCTCATTATCGGCTGCTGTCCACACTTATGCGTGAACAGCTATGATTATTGTGTCATATTACACTACTTGGCAAGTTTATAAATATTACAACTTAACAACCTGAATCTTATACTGCTTTTCAGGCTCTACCTCTATGCTTATACTAATCTTTCCAGCAAGATTTGACTTCATTTTACCGATATTTGTACCATCTACAAATACTTTATATTCTGTATCAGGCTCAAGTTCAACCGTAATAGAACTGTCCTCCCAGCCCTCTACCATGAAACTCATTTCACTATCAGTATTCTTCATCTCAGTTACAACAGTTCCCGGTACTGATTCATAAACGAACAATCCGTTTTTCTCAAGTTTTGTTATCTCTTTAAAGGTCTTTACCTTATATAAATCTCCCTCATACTCAAAATCAGATTTCTTCTGTTTTGTGTCAAACTCAAAGTTTCCAAAACTTAATGTTCCGTCGTTCTCCTTGCGAATCAATTCCTTTATAACAGCCATAATCTTTCCTCCTATGTCCTTTTATTTTGACGAAATAATTATACGGAATGAATAAGCGTTTCACTCATATTTTCTTTCCGCTTATTGTATTTTGCTTTAAGTAACAATTCATCATTTCTTTTATGACTGAACTGTTACTGATTCACTCTTAGAATATCACATTTTGTTGCAATTTGCAAAAAAATATATCGGATTTTAGTCACTTTTTTGTAACAAGTTCAGCCATAAAAATATAATCGGTAATATCTGAGCTTGCTCATTGTATTGCTGATTATATTTTTACGGTAGAATAGCCTTTCATTTATTATATGAGGTAAACATAAGCTGCGTAGCAGCAACTGACAGTTTGCTGGCAGGTTTATGAATGTACTAAATGGAAAGCTGAACTGTTATGTTGCAACAATTAACCCCAAATATATACAGTTGAACCGTTACATTTTACCGTCGCAAAATATTTTCAATTACACAACCATTATATATAGAAGAAACTCATTCACCAAATGTATAAAATCATACTTAGAATGTTACAATATTGTAAAAGATTAACTCCAAAATATGAAAAAATCACCAAAAACATACACCTAATTCTTAACCTAATAGTAATTTTTCCTTAATTTGTGTTGACAAATACATATTAAGTTGTTACAATAAAAATCGTGATGTAATATTTTTGTAACAAACTTAAATAATTCATTACATATTCTTTTAAAAATACACACAAATTATTATAATATCAAAAAATTATGGAGGATAATATGTTTAAGGAAGGCTTGACAAAAAAGGCATTATCACTTGGAACAGCACTTACATTGTCTGTTGCCTGTGTACTTACTTCGTTTAGTACATCACCTGCTGAAACAAAAGCAGCAACAATTCCCGGTATGTCTTTTTTAAGCGACGAGATTAATAATGGTGATAATACTACTGATGTAGACGACAATAACAATAATGATAACAACACTACTGATGTAGTAACTGGTTCAGCTATAAAGGTTACAACAAATTTCAATAAACTTGGTATTGTTACTAAAAAGACTGGATTTGTTAATGTAAACAAAGGTGCCGGTACAAAGACTAAGGTTGTCGGAAGACTTTATAAAGGATATAAAGTCAACATCATCGGTTCTACAAACAAAAGCTGGCTCAAGGTTAAATCCGGACGAGTTTCAGGTTATGTATGCAAAAAATATTTTGCAATAGGTGCAAAGGCAGCTAAGGTTGCAAACAAATATGGTACTGCATATGTAAAAGTAAACAAGTCAGCAAAAAAAGTTTCCTTAAAGAAATCAAAGAGTTCTTCAGCAAAAACTCTTACAAGCCTTAAAGCAGGAAAGAGTTATAAATTAGTTAAGACTTACAATAACGGATGGGTAAAAGTTAAGTCAGGTAAAAAGACAGGTTTTACAGACAGTCTTTCATCTATGACAGCTTATTATAAATTCAGCAATGCTCTCACTCTTAACGGTGTTAGAGCAAGAAGATATGGTTCACTTAAAGGCTATCAGGCTTCTGTTTATGCACAGCGATTTGTAGGTAATCGTTATGTATGGGGTGGAACAAGCCTTACACACGGAACTGACTGTTCAGGATTTACAATGAGTGTTTACAGAAAGTTCGGTTACAGAATTCCTAGAACTTCTCGTGAACAGTCAACATACGGAAAGAGAGTAAGTTTTTCAAATCTCAGACCGGGAGATCTTCTTTTCTACACACACGGTACAGGCAGAGTAAATCATGTTGCTATGTATATTGGAAGTGGACGCATCGTTCATGCAAGCAATCCAAGGACAGGTATCAAGATTTCAAAATACAATTACTCTAGACCTAAATGTGCAAGACGAATTGTTTATAAGAAATAATATTTGTTATAATATTATTCTTTTCATAAATCTCTTTCTTAAAAACACCGCATAAGCGGTGTTTTTTATTTTACCCATTTCAATCCTATATCTTCAATCCATTGTAACAGTTCAGCCTCTCATTTATTACATTCGTAAACCTGCCAGCAAGCTGTCAGTCGCTGCTATGCAGCTTGTGTTTACTTCATTTCATAAATGAAAGGCTATTCCGCCCCAAAAAACAAGTCAATAATACATTGAGCAAGCTCATGTATTATTGACTTATCTTTTTTGGGCTGAACTGTTACAATCCATTTCTTTTTATTATATTTTTTCCTTGACAAATCATAATTCCACCCTTATAATCATATATATCCTATCAGTTTAGTATGAATAGTATGATTTAAGAAATTAGGAGGCTTTGTCATGAAAGAGATATTATGTTTTGGAGATTCAAATACTTATGGACTTATACCGGGTACAACATCAAGATTTGACCGCAGCACACGCTGGACCGGTATTCTTGAGTCGGCACTTTTCCCTAACGGATATAAAATAGTTGAAGAAGGACTCTGTGGACGCACTACCATCTTTGAAGATGAGCTTCGTGACAACAGACGCGGTATAGATATGCTTCCGGCACTCCTTGAATCACACTCACCTATAGATTATGTAATACTTATGCTTGGCACAAACGACTGCAAGACATATTATAATGCCTCTGCCGGTCTTATCGGTAAAGGTATTGAAAAGCTTATATCACAGATTAAAAAGTATGATTCGTCTTTAGACATACTGCTCATGTCACCTATCGTACTTGGTGATGATGTCTGGAAGCCCGAGTTTGACCCTGAGTTTAACAAAAACTCCGTAAAAACATCACACAAACTTAAAGATGTATATAAAAAGATAGCCGACAAATACGGCTGCCACTTTCTAGCTGCATCTGATGTATCTTCCTACAGCACTGATGATATGGAACATATGGATGCATCCGGCCACAGACACCTCGCCGATGCAATCCTTGATCTTGGTCTTTTTGCTTAAAAACAGACAGTTCCTTTTTATTGATAAAATTTTTGTAGATTTATTGTACCATATCCGAACAGACAATGCAAGGATTGATTCCAATTCAGATAGGAAACCTGTTTTTAACTCTTTCATCATCTTATTGACTTGCTGAAGCCGTCGGGCTTTCTGCCGCTGATGCTCCCGTATCGTTGTTACTGCTGCCTGCATTTGCTGCTGAAGTCTGCGAATAATTGAAGTCGTATTGATTTTTCTTTTCGACATCATACTTATAACTTCCCTTTACGACCACATTATCCTTTGCATTGGCGGCAAATCCGATTTTTAACACATCGTTTTCCTTTTCCTGCAGAGTATATACAACCAAATCATCTTTGTTAAACGCAATGTCATTCTGATTTCCATTGTAACGGTCAAACACACTGCTTAAAGCACTGTTTCCGTCCTCCTGTTTATAATATATCTCTTTCAGCTTTGTATCAAATACAACAAATGTCTGTGACTTTATGCCATTGTATGTAAGCACAGCATACCTGTTTTCCTCATTATCCGTTGTCTGCACCCACTGAAGTTCACAATAATATCCTTTAATATTACTTATTTTCTTTGATGCACCGTTTGGAGATATAACAATATTTTTTATTTCCTCTGAACCGGTTGAGTCCTTTTGAGTTACAACTCTTATACTCTCCCTGTCACTGTCATTCTTTAAGGAATGAACGCTCTTTTCTCCGCTTTCATCGGTTTTGTCGCTGTCTTTTTTATATTTTTTGAGCTGTTTTTTTGTAAGTTCTTTTCTTACAAACATTTCATTAGTGCCATCCCATACATAATAAAACTTGTTTTTTAAAACTTTTACTTTTATAACTCCATTAGTTCCCTTTGGTATCTTAAATTCACAGGAATTAGCCTCCGCACCCGTCTTGTCTGCCGTATAAATCGGCTCAGACACACATTGCAGCTTGTCAGCCTCGATATTCCAGATATAATACTTCTGAATACTCTTTATTTTATTTTTCTCTTTCTTTTTTGGCTCTCTGCCAAGCAAAGCGTTAAGATTTTCATCAGTAAATTCTATATCCTGACCTATCGCAACTTCATTTACCTTATCGCTGTTATAATCTGATATATGCAATGCAACATTCTTTTCAAAGTGCAGCTTATCATTCTTATTCTCACCAAACTGTCCGTTTAAATTTTCCTCGGCAAGCTTATTTTCCTCCGTGTCCTCCAAAACAAGCTTGAACTCACCATCATAACCTGAATCTTCCTGCTGCCCATCCGTCATTACTATCTTTATGACCTTTGACAAGCCGTCTGCACTCTTAACATTAGTCTGTGCAACAACAACCTGTTTTGTTTTATCAAATAACGGTTCTTCTGTCTGCGAAATGCTGTTGTCTACCGTTGTGTCTAAACTGCCCTCCCACAACATATATAGCGGTCTTAACATAAACCACCAGATAAAGAATATTAGTACGATAAGCACTACTACCTGTCTGTCTTTTTTCTTTATCTTATTCTGATAAAGCATCTTTGATGCACGGTCATCAATACGGTTTTCCTGAAAAGTCACAAGAGATGGTCTTATAACTTTTTTCCCCTTGTTCATATTCAGTATTTCCTGTGCATATTTCGCCCTGTCATCGTATCCAAAATAACTAAGCGTATCCTCGTCTGCCGCTGTCTCAATATCTCTTAAGATAAAATAATGAGCAAGCCACATAAACGGATTAAACCATTGCAGCGACAACACAATAAAAGCTGCTGCCCTTAGCACACCGTCATGTCTCTCCTCATGTATCTCCATATGCCTTAACACATATTTTGCCTCGGAAACATTCATCTTGCCCGGAAGATATTTCTTTAATCTGAAAACACCTGTCATTACCGGAATATTAAGTTTCTCATGCTGATATATACTTCCATCCAGTCTTTCAGCCTTTTGAAGCCACTTTCTTATCCCGGTCTGCTTTACTAATGTGTATATCCATATGAACAAAACACCTGCGGCCCACATGATACTGCAAAATCTAAAATTTGTATTTACCGTAAACTGCCGCACAAAAACACTCTGCCAGCCTGTCAGCACTCCGCCCTGTTCATCAAATGAAAGTCCTATCAACTCAAGAAATATATGAAATTTTCTATTTATTCCTGGTGACAGTGAATATATACTTGACAATGACACCGGACATATACTCCTTATCAAAAAAAGCCACCACAGACACATAAAATACTTTTTAGGTACTTTAACTATTATAAATCTTATCAGCAAAACAACCACAAGAGCAAATGCCGACACAACTGCCAGTGAAAAAGAAGTATTAAATAAACCATACAACAATTTCAATGTCACTTTCCTCCTAAATGTTTATCTAAAAATTTCCATATAACCTCATAATACCATTTTATTGTATTATAAGTTGAACCGTATATCTCATGCTTTGAGTTTGGTATCTGTATAAGGATAACATTTTTATTTTTCTCTGCAAACCTGTTCTGTCCTCTGTTATCCACTAAATCATCATCCGATGCCTGAAAAAGCAATACCGGTATTTTTACCTTCTCTGCTTCTCTTTGGAGCTTTTTTGTCGCTTTCATCGCACTTATACTCCAACCGTAAGTCGCACCATTCATGTGATACCTGTCATTCTTTTCACGCTTTCTGAATATATACTCATATCTCTCACCTGATGTGCAGCAGCCAAATTTTTCATCTCTAACACCATCAAATACACTCTGACCGGGTACATATTTAAATTTTACCGGGAAAATTGCCGCATAAATTCTCAAAAGATTTGCAACAAATTCAGGAATACCATTAAATTTCATTTTTAACATAGGAGAAGTAAGCACTGCACAATCAAACAGTTCAGGATATTGCTCAAGCACGAGTGCACCTATCGCACCTCCCATCGAATGTGCATACAGTACCATTTTTTTGCCCGGATTTTCATTTCTTACAATGTCTCTCACAAACCCGTAAAAATCATTTACATATTTATCAAAACCATCTACATATACCTTTGACAGATCATCAGTCTCCCTGTCAGAATTGCCATGCCCTCTGTGCTCCGGAATATATACCGAGTATCCCTTGCACAAAAAATAATATATGACTTCCTCAAATTTTTCCGCAAATTCACAAAATCCATGAGAAATTACAATTATTGCTTTCTCGTTTTTATTTTTAAATTTATCATAATATATTTTTATTCCATCATACGCAGTATAATATCCGCTTGTCCTTGCCGCATCCAGCTTTGGAACTGCCACCTTTTCCATTTTTTCAAAAAAATCATTATCCCTAAAATACTCCATACTTCCTGCACCTCCTTCATAGACAGATATTCGCAATCCGCTCTGCTACCCGCCTGACAATTTTAAAATACCGTCATATCTCATACCATTATTGCTTACCTCTATTTTACCATACTTCGCAACAGACACGCAAAAAATATTATATAACTTCAAATTATATTTTTACACTTAATTTCATTTTACTTCTCATTTTCATTATCTTTATTTTTCCTCAAAATCCCAAAAAATCACT
>OGLZ01001040.1_pt1 | contig 13036 bp, 10 predicted proteins | sample 1572991 | NCBI WGS metagenome assembly OGLZ01 (sample SAMEA2581893, study PRJEB24529) | metagenome | biome: Human gut stool | place: China | collected 2011 | reverse complement strand
TCTAAGTAGGAGAAAATTTTTAAATCAGGCAAGACACAAAATTAGTTACATCCTCTCACACTAAGTTTTCCTGTTAAGAGACTACGGTTGACAACTTAGGGCTGTTAATCTCTCCAGCGCCAAGTAACTGAAGAAAGCACCAGCAGGGATCAACACCATGTCATTGAAATCAAAGTACGGGCTGTGCAGGGCTTCTTTATGTTCCGTATCCTTTACTCCGATAAAGAAGAAACAGCCTGGCAAAACCTTTTGATAGGAGCTGAAATCCTCACTGATCATGTAAGGCTCTGACAGTTCAATAACGTTCTTAGCTCCGAAGCAACGATCGGCCGCTTCTTTTGCTTCTTTTGTGAGCTCGGGATCGTTATTGACGGCAGAAACGCGGCGTTCATAGACGGTTTCCGCTTTAATGCCATAAGCCGCAGCGATGCCTTGTGAGCGACGTGTCAGCTCTTCTTCAATTGTGTCTCGAATAGATTCGTCAAAAGTTCTCACCGTGCCGATCATCTTGACGGAGTCAGAAATGATGTTGTAAGCGCGTGATCCCTCAGTATTGAAACTGCATACAGAAACAACAGCGGATTTAAGCGGATCCAATGTGCGCGAAACCAAGTGCTGAAGAGCGTTATAAATTTCTGTGGCTACCGGCAGCGGGTCCTTGCCAAAATTCGGACGTGCGCCGTGTGTCCCTACTCCGACGACGCGGATAGAAAACAGGTCGCAGGCCGCCATGGTCGGACCAGCTTTAAAAGCAATCGTTCCGACATCAAGGGAGGGTTCGTTGTGTGCGCCGTAAATCTCTTTAACGTCGTATTTTTGGAAGATACCAGAGTCGATGACGCTTTGTGCACCGGCGACATTTTCTTCGTCGGCCTGGAAGACGCAGAGAATGCGGCCGGGGAAGTCACGATGCTTGGCTAAATAGATGATTGCAGCAATCAGCCAAGTTTGATGGCCATCGTGCCCGCAAGAGTGGGCGCTGCCGTTTTGGGAAGCCCAAGCACACCCGGATTTTTCTTCAATCGGTAGGGCGTCGATATCGGCTCTCAGCGCAACGGTTGCACCGGGTCTGTTTCCCTCGATTAAGAGAAATCCGCTTCCCGGGGAAGTTTCGGTATCTAAACCAGGAATGCCGAACTCTTCAAGAGTGGATTTGATGCGGGCAAGAGTGTCTTGTGTGTTGAAACCGACTTCCGGATTTTCGTGGACGGTTTTGCGGAAGGAGATCAAACGAGATTCGTACTGTTGAAGCTCCTGACGAATGCTTTCAAGATCTATCGTGTTTTTCATTTCCAGCTAATTTAGCCAATCAAATAAATCGACATTCTCGGAAGGTAGGGGCCGATAGTCAAGAGCCGAAGAGCATTAGGATTAAGGACTAAGTACTGCATCATGAATATTTCGTCCTAAATACTGGGGCGGTGCAGTTTTTTTGCGAAGTTTGTCCCAAGAAAGTTTTTTCAGAAGAGGCTCGGTAAAGGAGCAGAAGGCTCGAAAGCAGACCGATTTTTCGACTAAAACTAATCGAAAATACTCATTCACTTGTTGTTACGAAAAAGAAATTCTTCGATTCTCAAAAGATAAAATCAAAATCGAAGAAAAACTTTGTTGCCCTGAGCCTGATGGGGACGAGCCTTTGCATTGGATCGTAGTCGGCTCACCCAAGAAGTTTTTCCTCCTTTATAAGCTTTTGCTTGTGAGGAAATTAAAACAAACCTACAAATCTCAAATACAGGAGGGCGCCTAAGAGCGCACCAGAACAATGTTTACTTCGATGTATTGGTATCTTTTTATCTGCCTTTTATTCTTCGGAATAGGAGACTTCCTTGGCGTGGTGACCAAAGCCAAGGTCTCTGCAGTGTTCGTGAGCTTAATGCTCTTCTTAATCGCCTTTATGGCCGGCTGGATTCCTCCCGACGTTATTAAGAAGGCAGGCTTGGACCAAATTGCTAAATGGTCTGTGATTTTGCTCGTCTTCTCCATGGGTACGACAATCAATATGCGCGAACTGATCGCAGAATGGCGTACAGTGGTTACCGCTCTCTTGGCGATGGGCGTCATTATGCTCGGCGCATTTTTGATGATGCCGTTCATCGGATACGAAAACACCATGGTCAGCGTACCTATCGTGACCGGCGGTATCGTAGCCACTCAGATCATGACCAGCGGAGCTATGGAACATGGCTTTGCCCTGGCAGCTGCATTAGGTACGATTGTTTTCGCAGTGCAGAAGTTCATCGGTACTCCGTTAGCCAGCTACTTCGGTCTGAAAGAAGCTCGTTTCTTAATCGATGAATACCGCAAAACCGGTGTCGTACCTCAAGATACTTATGCGCCTAAAAAAGAACCGGCAGCGGGTCCTACATTCTTTGAGGGGCACAAGAAGTATTACGGGCAGTTCACTTGTTTAGCCATTACAGCGCTTTTCTCCTGGATCGCCTTTGTGATTGGCAAATGGACAGGCCTTTCCGCAACAATTTGGGCTTTGATTTTGGGAGCAGCTGTCGGAAGTACCGGTTATCTGCCTCGCAATATTCTGAAGCATGCCAATGCCGGCGGCTTACTGAACTGCGCTGTTTTCTGCGCCATCATTCCGTCGCTTGCCTCAATTAAGCCGGAAAATCTCCTGACCCTGTCTTACTCGATCTGCGTGATCTTCGCGATTTCGATCTTCTGCATCATCGTTTTCTTCAAATACCTTCCCTTGTGGAAGATCATCGGTTCCAAGAACGTTGCCGTCGGCGTCGCTGCCTGCCAGTTAATCGGTTTCCCGGCTACTTACTTGGTCGTTAATGAAATCATTAACGCCGTTGCCGAAACCGAGGAAGAAAAGAAGATTATTCATGAACGCTTAATGGCGAAGTACCTCGTTGCAGGCTTCGTGACCGTGACAACGTTCTCCGTGATCGTTGCCGGTATCTTCGTGAAGTTCATCTAATCCCGATTTCAAGGTTAGGAAATAAAACATGATTAAATTTGATCCTCAAAATTATCCCTATCCGTCCAAACGTAACGTGGTTTATGCCCGCAACGGCATGTGCAACGCAGGCAACCCGCATGCAGCTTCCGCCGGACTTCAGACACTTTTGAAGGGCGGCAATGCAGTTGACGCGGCTGTCGCAATGGCCAGCGCTATGCCGGTGGTTGAACCGACCGGCAACGGTTTAGGCGCCGACTGCTTCGTGATCCTTTGGTATGAAGGGAAAATGTACGGCCTGAACGCCTCAGGCCCGGCTCCTAAGTCTCTTTCTGTTGCTGCCTTAAAAGACAGAGGATTCGAAAAGATCCCTTCCTACGGTGTCGAACCTATTGATGTTCCGGGTGCGGTTGCCGGCTGGATGACGCTTCATGAACGATTCGGCAAACTTCCTTTGGAAGAAGTAATGGCTCTTGCCATTCGCTACGCCGAAGAAGGCTATCCGGTGACCCCGAATATTTCCCGTCTCTGGCAGGAAGCTTTCGAAAACTATTCCAAATATCGTGATCGTCCGGAATTCCAGGGCTGGTTCGATACATTCGCTCCCAACAACACTTGGCTCAAACCCGGCGAGATGTTCCGCTGCCCGGATATGGCTAAGACATTGAAAGAAATCGCTGCTACCAAGGGCGAATCTTTCTATCGCGGTGCCATTGCTGAAAAGATTGATGCCTTTTTCAAGAAGCACAACGGCTTCTTAACCAAGGAAGACTTAGCTGCATTTAAACCCGAATGGGTAGATCCGATTAGCGTGAACTACCACGGTGTGGATGTTTGGGAGCTGCCGCCTAACGGGCACGGTATTACTGTGCTGATGGCTCTGCAGATTCTCAAAGATATGAAGCTTGGTGAAAGGGATTGCGTCGACACAATGCACAAGCAGATCGAGGCCATGAAACTCGCCATGGTGGATACGGCTCAATACGTTGCAGAGCCTTCCTACATGAAAGTTTCCGTCGATCAGCTCCTCAGCGAAAAATACGCTGCCAAACGCCGCGCTTTGATTAACGATCAGGCCATCATGCCGGAACCGGGTGAACCAGGATGCCCGTCCACCGTTTACTTCTGCTGTGCAGACGGTGAAGGCAATATGGTCAGCTTCATTCAGTCCAATTTCCGCGGGTTCGGATCCGGCATTGTCGTTCCCGGCACTGGTATTTCTTTGAATGACCGTGCAGAGAATTTCAAGTTTGATGAAAACCACGCCAATGCACTGGCCGGCGGCAAACGTCCGTACCACACTATCATTCCGGGATTTCTGACCCAGGATGGGAAACCGTTAGGACCGTTCGGCATTATGGGCGGATGGATGCAACCGCAGGCGCACGTTCAGGTTGTCATGAATATGATTGACTGGCACCTGAATCCACAGCAGGCGTTGGATGCTCCGCGCTGGCAATGGGTCGGCGGCAAGAAAGTAGAGGTGGAACAAGAAACACCGAACTACATCATTCGCCAGCTTCAGCGTATGGGACATCAAATCATTGTCCAGCCTGATCCGTACCATATGGGTCGCGGCCAGGTCATTCTTCGAGATGAAAACGGCGTGCTTTGCGGCGCAACCGAGAAGCGTACCGACGGACAGATTATGTCCTACTAATTAGCAACGGTCTCGATGCAAGGGCATCGAGACCCACTGTTCGAAATCCGGTTCTGTTTAAAGGCCGGATTTTCTGTTTGGAGCTAGATAATCAATTTAACGTGGCCGTGTGCGTTTAAGCGGTAACGGCGTTCGGTTCCGTCCGACAAGTTGGAAACCTTGAAAACATAGGCCTCAGGATCTGTCGCTTCAGGCAGCTGCTGAAGGGCTTTTTCAATTGCGGCTTCGATCGAGCGGACGCCGGAGACTTTAACGGTTCCGATGACATCCCCGTTTTCTTTGAAAACTTCCACTTGATCGATACTTTCAAAATCTAATCTATTGTTTGGCATGACTCTCTCCCAGCCGAGTATTAATTAGGAGGATTATCCCGCTCGGCGGGCAACATTCTGATTAATCTAACCAAATGTGAGCAGAAGCCTGGCCAATCGAATGACTCATCGGGCTTCTTTTTGCTTTGGTAAAATCACCAGTAGTTCCCTTGCTTGGATAGACGATGGAAAAGGCGCTGAAACTTCTTCCCTTAGGTACTTCGGATTTTGAAAATCTGCGGCATCGGGATCAAATTTATGTGGATAAAACCGACATGATTTGCGAGTTAGCGTCGGTTCCCGGGAAATTCTTTTTCGCCAGACCAAGACGTTTTGGTAAGTCTCTCCTGCTATCTACTTTTGAGTCTTTATTTCGAGACGGATTGAAAAATTTTCAAGGCCTCAAAATAGAGCAACTTTGGACGGATAAGAGCACATATAAAGTTATTAAGCTGGACTTTTCTCGGGTTAAACCGGAAGGGACTTTTGAGGATTTTTGTCAATATTTTGATAATTATCTAGAAGCGCAATTCAGTCTTATTGGTTTTAAGAAAGAAGATAACGGCCTGTTTCTCAGCAATCAAATCGAAATCTTCCTTGCAGGGCTCTCTAGTTCCTCACTCGTTCTGTTAATCGATGAATATGATGCACCGTTAACAGCGTGTCTTGATAATAAAGAGTTTTTTGAACGGGTAAGGAATTATTTATCAAGGTTTTATGGAATCCTGAAAGCAAACGATCGGGTTCTTCGGTTTTTGTTTATTACAGGCATTACGAAGTTCAATAAAACCAGTATTTTTTCCGAACTAAACAATCTCAGTGATGTCTCTTTGAGCCCGAGATTCGGGACGCTCCTAGGCTATACGCACGAAGAGGTGGAAACTTATTTTGATGGGTATTTGACCCAGTCAGCTTCAGTTCTGAGTGTCTCCCGTGATGAGCTGCTAAGGTCCCTTACAAAGCAATATGACGGTTTTTGTTTCGAGAGAACAACAACGAAGAAGGTTTTTGCTCCCTGGTCTTTATTGAAATTCTTCTCGGAACCGGAAGTCGGCCTTCTTGATTATTGGTTTGAAAGCGGCGGAAGGCCCGCTGCGCTAGTTCAGTATCTTAAGTCTCACACCTTACGGGACCCGGAGGAATATGGGAAGGAAAAGTCAATTGCGTTGAATTTGTTAACCGGTTCGGCTAATGTCAACACCTTATCCGACATTGGGCTTCTGACACAGGCTGGATATTTGACGCTCAAAAGAGTCGTTGGCTTAACCGCTTTTGTTGCTTATCCTAACGCTGAAGTGGCTGCAGCAATGGCGCAGCTCTACAGCGAAAGGTTATTACAAGGACAGACCCTGGAGCAGGTCGGAGCAGACAATGTAGCCCTTCGCTTAGCCGAAGAAGATCCCGAAGGCGTGGTCCATCTCTTTAATCGCATTTTCACTTCCATAGATTATCAAAACTATCCGGTAAGAGATGAGGCCACTGTTCGCGCCTTTATTCAAATTTTTCTTTCCGGTGCCGGATTTTCTCCACATATCGAAGTCCACAACAGTCAAGGCAGAAGCGACTTGGAAGTGACGGTTCAAAACAGACATTTTGTATTTGAGTTCAAGGTTGCCAGAAAGGAGGAATCTTCAGAAGAAAAACTGGAAGAAGGTTTGAAACAAATGCGGAAACGCAGCTATGGACTACAGCATGCCGATCAAGAGCAGTTACGCATGGTGTTGGTTTTCTCAATTCCGAAGCGTAAATTTGATAAGTGGAGCGTAGTTAATCCGGAAAATTAATTTTCTAATTGCTGTTGACTTCCGTGCTCAAAGACTTCAAGTCTTCCAATAAAAAAGCCGCCGGACTAAACCGACGGCCTAGAACTTAAAAACCTGATTGCTTATTGTTCAGAAGCAGCTCCTTCACCTGCAATTCTTCCGAATGTGAAGATATCTGCAATAGCATTTCCGCCGATACGGTTGCTTCCGTGGATACCGCCTGTGACTTCCCCGGCTGCATACAGACCCGGAATCACATTTCCGTCGCGGTCAAGTACTTGAGCCTTCGTATTGATCTTGGCGCCCCCCATTGTGTGATGGCGGCACATTCCAATCGGACCCGCATAGAAGGGAGCCTTGACGATCTTGTGGCTCAGCATAATCGGAGTGCGGCCGAGAGGATCTTTCTTCGAATCAACCATGGCGTTGTATTCATTGATCGTTGCGACCATAACTTCCGGCGGTACTTTGATGAGTTTTGCGAGTTCTTCAATCGTGTCTGCTTTGAACAGGGTGCCGTTTTCCAGGGCACGATGGTTCATTTCGTTGTAATACTCATTGTTCTTATCAAATCCGTCTGTATCGCAAACAGGGAAGACCGTCTGGTCGGTTTGTGCCAAAGTGGCGTCACGAATTACGTCGCGGCGAGCATCTTCAGCAACATATCTCTTGCCTTCCTTGTTGAGGAAGATGGTGTATTCGATAGCTTGGAAGATATCGGCTGTGTGCTTGTAGCCGGGGGCTGTCCAAGGAATGCACTGGATGTAATCCAAACCGACGGCTAAACCGCCGATGCCCTGGATACATTTGAGCACTTCACCGGTAGAGCCTGGCTGGTTCGTCGTGTTGAGTTTTGTCAGACGCGGGTCAAAGTACGAGCACATTGTCGGGTTTGCAGCGAAGCCGCCTGCTGCGGCAACGACAGCCTTGTTGGCTTTCCAAAACTCCTTTTTGCCGTCTTTGAGTTCAACTTCAACACCCAAGACACGGCCGGAGTCCGGTTTTTCACGAATGATTCCGACGACTTTGTGGTTAGTCAAAACCGGAAGACCAATCTTGTTGGCGTAGTTCATGCAAGCTTTGATGTAGTCTCCGCCGCTCTGACCCACAGGATTGCGGCAGCGTGGCCACAGACCGCCATAGATCTGGTAGATGCCTGGTTTGAACTGAACGCCGACTTTCTTAAGTCATTCGACGCTCTGAGGAACGTTTTCGCACAATGTGGCGACGAGAGCAGGGTCGGCACGGTAATCGCCCGCAGCCATCGTTTGTTTGGTATGGAGCTGAGGAGAATCCTCAATGCCTGCTTTCTTGTAATCTGCTTCTACAGCTGCATTTAAGCCGCCTCCGCTAACCATAGTATTGCCGCCTGGAATGGAAAGTTTTTCCAAAACGACAGCATTTGCGCCTTTTTCCTTAGCGACTATGCCTGCAGAAAGGCCGGCACCGCCGGAGCCGATGACAATGATGTCATAGGTTTTATCCCAAGTGGTGGGTGTCGAGCAAGGATTGGCTGCATGAGCAAATGTGGAAATGGAGGCGGCAGCAGAGGCTGCACCCCCAACAAGAAATGATCTTCTGTTGAGTGTCATCCTGTTCTCCTTGGAAGTAGGTGATTTCAGTTTACGCTTTCGTACAAAAGAGACAATTAGGGTTAAGTCCCTTGTGTGCAAACGAGTTTTGTTATTCATTTTTTGAACAAAAATAAATAATTAAGAAAGTTTTTAGACTAATTTTCATTTGCCGATGAAATTACCCCATTATTTCCTTCTGTTTTTCTTCAATAAAGAAAAAAGAGGTGTGTTTTCAAAATCAACTCGTTAAATCCCCCTAATTTTCTTCTTAGAACTAGAGAAAAATACGGAGACTTCAGATTTTCTAGTCAGTTCTAAAATGATCGAGCTGTCAATTTCATTGTTTCTACAAAAAAATAAAGGCTCAAATGTCCAAGGCGCTCCACATTCATCCCAAAGACAATACGGCAGTCTGTACCTCAGAAGTCAAAGCCGGAGAAGAAGTCGAAATCATTGATTCCGACGGTTCTAGAAGTTTTATCAAAGCAGAAAGTTCGATTCCTTTCTGCAACAAGATTGCTTTGACCGATATCCAGGAAGGCGAAGAGGTTTTCAAGTACGGTGAAGTTATCGGCAAAGCGACTGTGTTTATTCCTAAGGGAACGCTGGTAAATCATCTCAATATCGCGAGCCAGCCGCGTTCCTATGCTGATGAGTACGTCATAGAAGGAGAACAAAAATGAAATTTCTAGGATTCAAACGCAAAGACGGCTCTGTTGGTGTGCGTAATCACGTTCTCATTCTTCCTTCCTGCGCGTGCGCTTCAGAAACTTGCCGCGTAGTTGCCTCTCAAGTCTTAGGTACTAAAAACGTCATCATTAATGTCGGCTGCTCTGATGTCACTGCCAATACAGAAATGACACAGCGGGTGCTGACAGGATTTGCGCTTAACGCGAACGTTTTCGGCGTTGTCGTCATCGGACTTGGCTGTGAGACGGTTGGCCATAAAGAGCTGGCAGATAAAATTCGCAAGTTGTCTGATAAGCCTGTCGTTTCTTTCGGAATCCAAGAAGAAGGCGGAACGATCAAAACAGCAGCTCTTGCCGTTGAAGCGGCCCGCAAAATGGTTGAAGAGGCAAGCAAGCAGCAAAAAGTAGAGTGCGATGCTTCTGATTTATTTGTTGCCATTGAATGCGGCGGTTCAGACGCAACCAGCGGGATCGCCTCGAATCCCGCGGTCGGAAATATGGCCGACAGAATCTATGACTTAGGCGGCACGACGATGATGAGCGAAACCGTGGAATTTATCGGTGCCGAGCACGTTCTTGCGAAGCGCGGCGAAACACCGGAAATTCACGATCAGATTATTCGCATCTGCGAAGACTACGAAAAGCATCTTGCGCTTGCCGGACAAGATTGTCGCACCGGTCATCCGACACCCTGCAACAAAGTCGGAGGCTTGTCGACGATCGAAGAAAAAAGTCTCGGCTGTATTCACAAGGGTGGAACACGTCCGGTATCCGAGGTCCTTCAGGAAGCGGCTAGGCCCACTAAGAAAGGCGCACTCATTATGGATACGCCGGGATATGACATTTCTTCCGTTACGAGCATGGTCGCCGGAGGTGCAACGATTGTTGTTTTTACAACCGGTCGCGGTACACCGACGGGACATGCTTTAGCGCCTGTGATTAAGGTTACCGGTAATCCGTTAACGGCCGAGCGGATGAAGGACAATATGGATATTGATGTTTCCGGTATTTTGGAGGGAGAAGAAACGATTAACCAGGCCGGGGAGAGAATCCTGAAAGAAGTGTTGGAAGTCGCCGGCGGCAAGGTAACAAAAGCAGAGGCTTTAGGCTTTTCTGATATCGCTGTTGATCATGTTTGCCGTTATATCTAATTTTGCAAAAAACATGGACGACTAAAAAATGCGCCCGGCAAGTTGCCGGGCGTCTGATTAGTAAATGAGGTTATTGATTGACAGTTTCAGGCTGATCCCAGACTTTGATTTCCGACAGTTTTCCTGTGTATTTAGTTACGCTGACAAGACCTGAAGAGGCAACATTGCCGCAAGCTAAATCAGATGTAGGAATATCCATAGTCAATGTATTGGAGTTGCCATGAATGTCCAATAAAGTGCCGTCAGTCATCTTGACGGGCTCATACCAGGCACCGTGATGAACAACAACCGTGTCTTTTCTGATTCTGTCCGTGACATAAGCACCGGCTAGTAGCGCACCGCGGTCATTTTTAACCAGAACGATATCTCCGTCTTCAATACCGAGTGATTTTGCGTTTTCCGGATTGATCCAGATCGGTTCGCGCTTCAAAATATTTGCAAAATCATGGCTGGAAGTACCGTCAAGCTGGCTGTGCATACGATAGCGACTCTTACAGGCCATATATGCAAGCGGATATTTCTTGTTAGGTGTATTGAGGCCCTCGGTCGGCTCTAAATAACTCGGATGACCTAAACAGCTCTTGTAACCGTAACTTGCTATCTTGGGACTGTAAATCTGAATTAAGCCGCTTTCCGTACCAAGAGAATTTCTCTTCGGGTTCTTGCGGAAATTAGCGAATGCAACATAGTCTCTTTCCTGCGGACGCACGTCATAGAGGAAGTAGCCTTTCTTCCAGAAGTTTTCAAAGGATGGCAGCTTGACTCCCATCTGTGCTCCGAACTTCCTGGACTGCTCGTAAATGAACTTAATCCAATCCATTTCGCTTCTTCCCTCTGTGAATTGGTCTCCGCACCCCATTCGTTTGGCTAATTCACTGAAGATCCAATAGTCGGGCTTAGATTCATATTGAGGCTCGATTGCCTGCTGCATCGCAACGATACCGTCATTGGAATAAGTTCCGATATTGGTAATATCGTTATGTTCGAACTGGGTTGCAGCGGGTAAGACAATGTCCGCATGGCGAGCAGTAGCAGTCCAGCACGTGTCTGTTACTACGACAGTCTCAGGAATCTTCCATGCTTCCAGCAGTTGATTTGTCGAAGGCTGATGAGCGAAGGGGTTGCCGCCGGCCCACATTACCATCTTAACTTCAGGATAAGTGACCTTTGTTCCGTTGAAGTCGATCGTTTTTCCTGGATGCAGGAAGCAGTCTACAAAGCGGGCGACAGGGATTACCTTGCTGCCTTTCCAGGCCTTGTTGTAAGGAAGGACAGGTTCGACCGAAGCAGGCACGCCTCCGACAAAAGGACCGTAAGCAGCAGGGGATCCTCCGCTTGAATATTGATAATTTGTCCCTATCCCGCCTCCAGGCAATCCGATCTGCCCTAAGGCTGATGCTAAGGCAAAACCCATCCAATGGGGCTGTTCGCCGTATTGAATGCGCTGAATCCCCCAGCCCATCATGATCATAGTGCGGTTTTCTTGAAGCTCGTGTGCTAAAGATTTGATTCTTGATTCAGGGACACCTGTCACTTTGGATGCCCAAGCAGGAGTTTTCTCAATACCGTCAGTTTTACCCATTACGTACGCATTGAATTCTTTCCAACCGGAGGTGTACTTATTGATGAAGTTGTGATCACATTTCCCGGTCTTTTCCAGCTCGTGGATCATGCCTAGCATCAATGCACAGTCAGTACCCGGAATCGGTGCAATCCATTCACTGTTGAGATATTCTGCGGTGTCTGTAGCAATAGGGTTGATGGAGATGGTTTTGATGCCGGAATCTTTGAGGGCTCTAAAGTAACCGGCAGCGTTATGCAGAGTAGTTACCCAATCAATATCATTTGTGACGAGGGGGTCTGCTCCCCAAAGGACAACACGTTTACTGTTTTTAAGAACATTATCCCAGCTCGTGGAGGTGGGGTCCGACATGCCGACCACATAGGGCAAGATACGGCCAATGGCTGCCGTTGAATAGCTGTTAGTGGTTTGGATGAATCCGCCGCAAAGGTTGAGTAAGCGCTGCTGCAAATTTATGGCCGCATTGACCTTACCGCTGGACATCCAACCGTAAGAACGACCGAACATCGCGCTCGGGCCGAAATCAGCGTAAATACGTTTCAGCTCATTGGCGACCAAATCTAACGCTTGATCCCACGAAACTCTTACCCAGCGGTCAGTGCCGCGTTTTTCTCGAGAGGCGGGACCATCTTTTAAGTAACTTTCCCTGACCATCGGATAATGGATTCTTGAGGCAGAATAAGGCAAATTGCAAAGACCGTTAATATTCTGAGAAGGCGCGTAGTCGTACTCAAACGGGTGAAGTGCCACCATTTTTCCGCCGCGAACCTGAGGACGGACGATGCCCCAGTGACATGCCGTAATGCATGATCCTTCGTTTAGCGGAGATTTTCCGAGAGAGAAAGTCTCTGTTAGGCTAAGGTCAGGAAGCGGCTCCGGCAATGCTGGGTATTTGGCAGCGCTTTTAGCTCCAGCAGGATAATCTTTAAATTTTTCTGAAACATTGGGTTTTTCTTGTGCCGACACAGTGTTGGAAAGGGCTGCGGCACCTGAAGCCGCGGCTACGGCAAGAAAAGAACGTCTAGAAATAGAAGTCATAAATTGTGTCCTCTAAAGGGAGAGGTCTCATTTTTTGGGGAGAGACTTCCGTAAATGATAAAGATTCTTAACTAAAGTTGCCTTGGGGTTTTCCTTAATTTTTGAATAGCTTTTCACCCAAAAATTAGGCATTTTGTCTATAAAAACAAGAAATTCTTGGCGTTAATTTTCATTATTAGCGGGTGTTGATTCTCGGCTCATCGTTTATTACAAAACTAATTGAGAAAAAAGCTCTCTGAGATGAATTGATCTTAGAGAGCTCAATTAGAAAAATATATTTTTTCTTAATCAATAACTAAGGAAGCTCTGTAAAATGCTTGATTCTTCCCAATGGCCTTTAGAGACTTAATT
>OGLZ01001019.1_pt1 | contig 13349 bp, 20 predicted proteins | sample 1572991 | NCBI WGS metagenome assembly OGLZ01 (sample SAMEA2581893, study PRJEB24529) | metagenome | biome: Human gut stool | place: China | collected 2011 | reverse complement strand
TGTGAGTTGTAAAATATAGTTACAAAAGCTAGTAATTATCTATATTTCACGCTCATACATTTTTGTACAAACAAATAAAATTAAATATCAGTGTGAAAGATACTATAGGTAATTATTACCTTTAGTATCTTTTTTTATTGAAAAGGAGGCATCTATGAAACGAAAAGAGTATGTATGTCTTGATTATGAAAAACGTTGTCTTATGGAAAAACTATTGAAAGCAGGTTTTCCAAAAAACGAAATATCAGACAAGCTTGGTGTTACAGTTCACACAATAAATTATGAGTTAAGAAAAAATCATATGACAGCAGAGTCTTATGATGCTGAAATGGCACAGAAGTACAAGCTGCTAAAAGGGAGAGGAGAGGAGCGTGTATAAAGATATTTCAGAAGACATTGTAATAAGTATAATCAAGTCTAAGGATGAAATGATAGCCAAGATACACACTGAACTTATAAAAATTTTTATATCTGTTGACACAGATGATTTTATTTCTGCAGCTACATTCAATTCACAATTATGTGAATTGACATCAAAGACCAATGCAAAACATGATTTACATGATGTGTATGAACAATATTGTAAGATTAACCACGAATGGAGCATGAGTGTTAAATTGTACGCAAGGGATTTGGTAGAACGGTTGGAAACGATTAACAGGATAGTGGCATGTTTCAACAATCTGCCAGAGCAAGAAAAGAATATTCTTGTAATGCTATATATTAAACATCCTTTTAAAGAAGGAAAAAAAGTTCTTGAAGCTGAATATCAAATTTCAGCAAGAACTATATTACGTGTTAGAAGAGTGGCAATAGATGAAATCTTAAAGATGTATTACAGTAATGCATCCAATCTTGAATTATACAATGATAATGAAAATAAAAATAACAAATATCGCTAAGGGGTTGGCGATGTGATGAAATTCATCACAGAAAGGAGTCAATGATGAAAATTATAACAATATGGAATTTAAAAGGTGGAACTGGAAAAACAACAACAACATTTAATCTTGCAGCAAATTTAGCAAAAGATAATAACAGAATACTTTTACTTGATATTGACATGCAGGCAAATCTAACATCTTTCTTTGATGTTGATACAAAAAAATATAGAACCAATAAGCCGGATATAGCACAGTTGATGGCTGATAATACATTAGATATTAACAAGAGTATATATCATTCAAGATTTAATAATATTGATTATGTCAGAGGTTCTAATGATGTTATGAAAATACAACTGTCAGGTCTTGATATATTAGGAAAACATTTGGCAAAAATATCATCATGGTACGATTTATGTTTAATAGATTGTCACCCTGATGCGTCACTTTTATCTGAAAATGCATTAGCAATAGCAGATTTAGTGCTTATTCCGATCAATTTTGATGGTTTTTCAAGAGATAATCTTAATCTTGTGATTAAAGAAATAATTGACCTTGAATCAAAGTGTGGAGAAATCAATTATAAAATTTTTGTCAACAAATTAAAAAGACTCAGAAGTCAGAGAATGGTATATAAAGATCTTATAGAAAACCACGATTATCCAATACTGGCTTCAAGTATATCTGAATATTCCGATGTACAGAGTGCGGTTCTTCAACATAAGCCTCTGTATATGCACAGAAGTAAATCACCGGTTAATGATGACTATACTGAACTAACCAATAATGTTATTGATATACTTGAAATGGGGGAAAAATAATATGCCAAAGTTAGATAATTTCTTTTCAAATAATAAATCAGAAAAAATTGAACAGATACTTACAAAGAAAATGCATCCACAGCTTATATCATTAAAGAAGCTAGAGGAGTCTAAATTACAGTATAGGGATATTCCACAGGAAGATACAGAAAGACTGGCTGATTTAATAGAATTGGATGGCGAAGTGCTGCAGCCTTTGTTAGTAAGAAAAGCCGGTGCTGATACATATGAAATACTAGCAGGGCATAAAAGATACAGAGCATGTAAGTTATTATCTTATGTAAGAGGATTAGAACAATTTTCTATGATTCCATGCTATGTAAAAGTTATGACAGATGCACAGGCAGAGTTTGCCGTATACAGTACGAATGGATATAATAGGAAAACTGATTATGAAATTATGAGAGAAATTGAGGGAATGTCTCGACTTCTTAAAGAAAATCCAGAGTTATTCCCGGAAACTGCAAGCGGCAGACTTGTTGAAAAGCTTGCTGGCGTTATGAATATGTCTAAAACAGTAGTGCAGGAATATAAGACAATAGCAAATAATCTTGGTAATGAGGCTATGGAAAAATTCAAGAAAAATGAGATAACAAAAGAATCTGCTAAGACATTAGCTGGTCTTTCATCAGACGAACAGAAAGACATATTATCATCCGGTAAAACTGAAACTAAGGATATCAAGGAAGCTGCAAGGATAATAAGAAATCCTTCCATGTCAGAAATCAGATCTGCGTTTAAGAAAATATACAATAATACATTATATACAAAAGATGTTATTAAGAAATATTCGTCTTTAGAGGAATATTTTAAGGAAAAGAATGGACGTACACATAATGGATATGGTGGATATGGGCTTAGTTATGAATGTTCACTACGTGGAATCAAAATTAATAACAGAAAAGAAATAACATGGCACGAATTTGTCAATTCAGCAATAGAAATGGGATTGTATAACCCTGATGATATATATAAGGATAACTGGAAAGAGAAAGCAAACACCGTAAAATGCACAACAGGATATAATCCTCATGGAAACTGTGTATGCTGTGGTAAGAATGGTGTAAGATGCTGTTTGGAGTGTGAAGAGGAATGTAATGGAAGATGTGGATGGTATCGGGATAAGACAGATGAAGCAGAACAGATACCGGGGCAGGATAATATATATAATCATCCTGAATATTTACCGAATGATACTGATATTAAGGAAAGTGATGTATCAGATAGTATTGATAAACAGTCAGATGGAAATAGTGTAGAATCTCACACAGAGGAATATAACATTAATCAGGCAGATGGTATGGTATGTAATATAAAAGAAACAGAGAGACTTGTAGGCGTAAAAAAGATAGGAACATGTCCATATTGCAATTCACCGCTTACATTCATAAGCAATAAAAAATATTGTGGAAGCTGTGGTGAACATATTAGTTGGAATTGATTATGGTTATTGAAAAGGCAATTCATAGTTTCGTCTATATCATTATATATCACAAAAAATAAATACACAGGGCATAATGCCCTGTGGGAAAGGAGTTACAGTTTACATCTTATTGGATAGTATATTAGTGATTTCAAAAATATTATAACAATAAATAGATAAAATGTGACGGAACCCGTCACAAATGGAGACTATAAATATGATTTTAAAAGTAATATTAACAGCAATTGTAGTATTAATCGTAGTGATTGTGATTATGTCACTGTTGAAATCATCAGCACTTGCTGAAAATCACACAGAGGAATTAAAGAAGAGAGAAAGTGGAAAAGATAACGGTAAAGGAAAGTAAAATGAAGGAATTAAAAAAATCAGATAGCGGTGTTAATAAGAAACTTGTAAGAAAAGCACTATTAACAATTATTTTATGTATTATTATGATTATAGCATTTAATTATAATCTTCCAATACCTAATATTTTGTCACGTTTAATAAAAATATTAAGTACAGCAGGACTTATATATGTCCTTGTCTCATTTAAAATGGAAGATTAATTAAAAAGAAGGGAAGCTGTTGGTAAATGTACGGAAAAGTAAAAAAGAGTGATTATTATACAAAGTGTGCATGTTGCAAGAGAATATTCTGTAATGAGCATTTTGATATGAGCAGGTATGCATATACAGCGTCTGTAAAAGGACGAAAGATATATTTTTGTGGTTTTAACTGTATGATTAGATATGAAAGAGAACATAAACCTGAATCAGCCAAATTGAAAAATAAGCATTATGCTTATTAAAATGCAACTGTAGTTTCTGACATAGAAAAAATGTATTTAATATATTAAATACAATATATAAAGTATTGTGACGGAATCCGTCACATAAACCCTTCCCAGCAAATAATAAACAAATAAACAGGCTGTAGTCTCAACTCAAGGACAGGGTATCCAGGATTTACCTGGAAGTCATCATTGACTTGCCCGGATGTATCAACCCCACCAATTATACATCCGGGTATTTTTTATATAAATATGAGGATAAAATGATAAAAGGATGGTTGAATAATGAAATTAATTGATGTAGAAAAAACAGGTGAAATATTTGTATCTGATGTAATGTATACAGGTAATGAAATAATGGAAATACTTAACAAGCAGCCGGATATACATTGTAATAATTGATTAATAATTTTAGAAACGAGAGGAATATACAATGAAATTTGATTTTTACTACGGTGAAGAATCTGAACAGTACAGTTTTTATAGTGTGCCAAAGATGTTTTTTAAAAATGAAACATTTAATGATTTATCAGCAATGGCAAAACTTATGTACAGTTTTCTGCTTGACAGAATGAGCCTGTCACGTAAAAGGAATTGGATAGATGATAAGAACAGGGCATATATTAAGTACAGTTTAAAGGCAATATGCAATGATATGTGTGTAAGTAAAAATTCAGTTATTAAGTATATGAGAGAGCTTCAAAGTTTTGGACTGATAATGAAGTATCCGAATAAAGGAATGGAAGATATAATATATGTAATGGATTTTTCAAAAATAAAGAATAATCAGCACAATAAAGAGGAAATTTATTATGAAAGTGATATATCTGAAAAGACATCAGAAATGATGACAGAGGAATATATTCAGGATAAATATGCACCGCCGAATTTTAGCAGGAGTAATAAACCGACAAATAGGGCAGATGAACTTAAGAATCAAGATAAAAAAATTGTTAAATCAGATTGCAGGGAGAAATGCACAGATCAAGGTGGTTCAAATACTGCACCAGTTCAGAATATGAACCAGTTCAAAACTTGTACCGGTACAAAAAATGAACTGGTTCAAAATTTGAACCACCATGATCAGAAAGATAATAATTTAATGTTTGAAGTAAATAAAAATATATTTACTCCTGAAAATAATATAATAAATATAAATAAAGATTTATATAAATCTTATCCATCTATCAATCATAATTCATATCAATATGCTGAAAATGATAAGACAGATAGGATAGATGATACATACGAATATATCTGTAAACATGTTAAAGATAACATAGATTACGACGTGATGATGGCAAGACCTGAGTGTTCATCATGGTATGAAGATTATTATAATATCATAGTGGAAATTCTGATGAGAAAATCAAAGACTGTTAAAATCTCCGGGGAGGAATATTCAATGCAGCTTGTAAGAAAAAGATTTGAGATGCTTAATTCATCACATTTGCAATATATACACATGCAGATAAATAAATCGGCAAGTGATATAAGAAATATAAAAGCATATCTTATCAAAGCGTTATTCAATGCTCCGGTAACAATGAACTCTTTTTATACTGCAAAAGTAAATTATGATATGGCTAATAATAAATTTTAAGAGTTATAGCAAAATATGTTAATAACATAACAGGCAAACGGAAGAATTAAATAAAAATCAGACCACAGGATTGTATGGGATGATTTTTGTTTAAGTCTGGAGTGCGGCAGACAGGGGAAGGCATCGCCTGGGGGTGTAGCTCCCAATGAGATTATTAATATGTGCAAAGGTTGAAAAAATGTTGTAGAATAGCAACAGAAACATAATAATATATTTATAATAAAGAATTTAAAGGAAAGTAAAAATATATGATTAAATTAAAAGAATTTATAATGTCTTTTACTTATAAGAGAAAAAAGGAAAAGGTTTTTGAAGAATACAAGAAAATACGGAATAATTATAAAAACATGGATTTATTAAGGCTTGATTTTGAATATGCAGAACTAAAATCTGAATATGAACATAAAAAGAATGTATTAGGAATTTTTACTATTGCTGTATCATTAGCATTTATAGCAGGAGTATGGAGTAAATTCTTTGAATTTATGAAGATGATATTTAGTTATTCCACGGCTAATGGGCAAATAAATGGTGGAATAATTAAGGTGAGTTTTATTATATCTGTAACTATTGCTATTGTTACAACATTTATAATATTATATATAATATATCGCAATGGTAAAGAGATTAGAAAACTAAGAAAAAAAATTATTATTATAGAACAGTTAAAAAGCAGTGAAAGAGATAAGGAATAATAAATGGATTGGAAATATTATTTAAGGAAGTTATGGTATAAGGTTATATATATAATATGTGTTATTGTATATATTGTGTTTTTGGATAAATTAAATAAAAAATTATTATCAACAGAATTTGATTCAGCATTTTCGTTAATAGAATACAATGATTATGAACCGGTAAAATATTTTATTTTTGCACTTTTATTGGCAGGAGTAGGTTTAATATTAATAATGAAGGAATATAATAATTGGAAAAATGAGGAAAATGAATTTAGAGATATAATAATGATAATTTGTTCGGTAATAGTCATATGTATAGCCATTATTGTGATAATTAAATTTATTTCAATTCCTATACTAAAAGCATTATTAATATGTGCATGTGTTATTTTTGGATTTGTTTATGTAGAGATGAATTAATTAATATTTTACATAATAGTTAGTACTTTGATATATATTCAAAACAAATTCATATGAAAGGTTAAGGTTAGAAACATAGATAGTAAATGTGACGGATTCCGTCACAGGAAAGGAATAAATTGATTAAATTTATAACTAAAAATGATAAAAACATGTCTCAAGGTCATAGAGATATGTCAATGACACCATTAACAAACTCAGAAATAGATTATGTTAAATCCGAAATAAAAAGGATTCGGGCAGATGAAAGCATATTTATATTTAACGACCCTGAGCATATACAGGGCAGTACATGTTATAATTTTTATAGAGATATTATATATATTACAAGAAATGTGTTTCCTGATACTACATATGGTTCAACACATCCAAGAGACCTGATGAGTGTAAGAGCTGTTATTGCACATGAATATTATGGACATAGAACTTATAGGGATGAATATATTGAAGATTATGCAAAAAATCATCACTCTGTAGAATTTTGGCAGGATGAATGCAGGGCAAGCATTACTGCAGCTAAGATAGCACCGGGACTTAATCAGAAAGATAAGGCGGATTTAGTTATGGATGCAATTTACAGGGCAGAGGAATATAATCATTATATAGAAATGGATGATTTTATGAAGGAGGTCTTATATGGATACAAAGATGAAGAGAAAAATATCACCTATGATATCGGAAGAATCAATTATGTTAGCAGAGAAAGCCAGAAGGGAGTTAAGGATGATGGGTACAACGACAGTGATATGTCCGAAGTGTGGGACTTCACCACAGATATCGAATACCCCAAGAGGTGAACGTACAATAATAAGCTGTAAATGCAGGTATATATTTGATGGTGAAATAAATTTCTGATATTTTTATATGTTTAATAGTGCTGTGTTGTTATATGTTTTACCATATAATAACATGGCATTTTATGAATAAGCTTTATGTGAATTAACACAATAAGTTGATTTATTTAACAGTAAAATATATAGTCAATAAATATTGTATCAAAAAAAGAACAATAAGTGATATATATGTATAGTTTATAATGACAAGTATACAAATGCTAAAACCTTTATAAAGTCAATAAATATGCGTGAGAACAATAAAACCAATTTTGTCAATAGATTTGCATAAATTGGCACTAAATGTCACCAAATGACACTAAATGTCACTGGATGTCACTAATCAATTGTGCTATAATATAATCGCCAGAGGTGTAAGAAACCGACAGTTTAATTTAATAATATTAATAATAATAGGATTTGAGTCAGTACAATCTGAATCAGATCCTTTTTTATTACCAACTAAATGTGACGGAATCCGTCACATGGAAAGGAGCAGATAAATGTTGGGATTATGTATAGGAGAAATATATAAAGAATTTAGAAGGATTGGGCAATTGCTCAATAGAACAGGAACACGTATTTATAATAAAATAATATTGACTAAAGGAACATTGGCAGGATATTCAGCCAATGTTCCTTTTTTGTTATGCAATAAGTATTGCAGACAACGTATACGCCCACCTCCTGAAATATAGCTTAATTACTCTGAAAAGAGATAAATCATTACAGATTTTAATGCATGACATTCTAATCGCTGGAACTGCGTAATGTGACGGATTACGTTACATATATAATAGATTATTAAACGGATTTAAAAGGAGATTATAAAAATGGTAGATATTATTAAAACACACTTAAAGCCAATCATCGCAGCCGCAATATTACTTGCACTTCTTGCAGTTATTCTTGTATTATTAGCTTCTGACGGTGTTGTAGCAACAGCTTTTAAAACAATGATTACAACAATATTTAATAAAGGTATTGAAGCCGGAGGATTTTAAATATGGCTGATGACGACAGAATACTTACAGGTATTTTAACAAAGGAGCGGCTAAAGCCGCTTCTTCCTTTTTTGCAGAATGATGAAATAACTGACATTGACTGGCATGGAGATTCATTATGGATAAATACAATATATAATGAATCAAAAAGAATACCTGACAGTGAACATTCAGTAACCAAAGAGTATATTGACTCATTTGTAAACAATATTGCAAATTCACAGTCAAAGTATTTTAACAAGCAGAATTATAAGCTTGAGGCAGAGTCAGAAGAGCTGTGCCTTAGAATAACATGCTTACATGAATCTGTTGCAAAAACAGGAACGTGTGTTTTCGTAAGAAAAACGACAAAAAAATCAAGATTTACATATGATGGATTGATAAAAGCTGGATACTGTTCAAAAGAAACACTTAATATGCTTATTAATTCGGTTATAGGTAAATTAAATGTGGTTATCTGCGGTGAGCCTGAGGCAGGCAAAACTGAATTTGGCAAATTTCTTTCAATGAATATACCGGATAACCAGCATACGGTAACCATAGAGGATACACTGGAATGGCATTACAAAGACCTTAAACCGAAGGCGTCACATACATCCCTGCAGGTTAATAATGTATTTTCATATACGGATGCATTAAAAGAATGTATGAGAATTAATCCAAAAAGGATATTGTTATCAGAGGTGCGTTCTGTTGAGGCGAAAAACCTTGTAGAACTTTGGAATACAGGTTCAAAAGGGATAACAACTCTGCATACGGATGATGTAAGAAAAATTCCCGACAGGATGCTTAACATGATGCCGACAAAGCTGGATGCAGAAAGGTTAAGAAACAATATATTTGATAATCTTGATATAGGACTTCTGATAAGACGTAAAAAGGTTGGAAATGAGATTAAAAGATATATAGACCAGATAGCATGTTTTTCAAGAGTCAATGAAGAAAATCAGTGTACCATGATACTTGAGGATGGAAAGCTTTTTGATAAGAAGCTGCCTGCTGATAAGCTTTTAATTTTAAAGAAAGCGGGCATAAGTGATCCATTCATACTCAATCAGTAAAAATGATAATATAGGATTGGAGAGAAAATGAAAAAACAGAAAAATAAAAAGACTAATCTTATAGCAGAAATAGAAAGATTTGGTTATAAGGTGTCAGTCCAATCTCTTATTGGTACATTTGCTTTAGTGGTAGCCGGCTGTATTGCAGCCGGTTATCTTTTCAAGCTGAGACCAATAGGGTATGTAGTTGTATGTGCTGTGGCAGTTATGTGTACATTCAGTATTATATATCAATCGTATAAGGCAAAATACGAACAGCGGAGATTTTCTGACGTGAGTATATATCTTGAAAGAATGATATATTACTTTTCAGCAGGAATGACAATACTTGATGCACTGGTGCTTATAATAAAGCTGTTCCCGGAAGGTGAAATGCATGATGTGCTTGAAAAATCTATTAATATAATCAAGACAGCTAATGTAGCTGATGTGGACAGGGCAGCACTTGATGAGATAGAAAAAGCATATCCGGTAACAAGAATAAAAACATTACATAAGTTTACGCTGCAGGTACAACAGAATGGAGGAAATACGGAACTTGGAAAGAAAATTCTGTTAAATGACAGAAAAAACTGGGTTGACAGGACAATGGAACTCCAGGCGGGAAAACGTAACTTTAAAAGAGACACAGTTGTTGTGCTTGCAATAGTAACAGCCATGTGTCTGTGTGCATTGTATGTACCACAGTATGTTAAGCAGTTCAACATAGATATATCTTTAAATCCGTTTGTACAGGTTACATCTGTAATGCTGCTGTGTGCCAATATAATGATATATACACATATAAATAAGTTCATGTCTAGGAACTGGCTGGATGAAAAACAGGAAAAGACGGACGAAGAGTGCAAAAAGATATATGATAACTATTTTAATAACAATAAGAAAAGGGATATTATAATGGCTGCCATATGTTCAGGAATAACAGTTATTATAAGCATATTGGTATTTATAAAGATAAATTCGGCAGTTGTATTTGCCATTGCTGCCGTCCTTATAATCTTCTTTGTAAAATCACCGTCATTAGGGAAGAAAGAAGTTAAAAAACAGATACAGCGTTTGATAGAAATGTATTACCCTTCATGGCTGCTACAGGTAAGCTTATATCTTGCAACAGAGAATGTGCCGGTAGCAATGACAAAAACATATGATGATGCACCGGGTATCATAAAGCCGGCATTGTATAAGATGTTAAAAGAGCTTGATGATAACCCTGCATTGGCTGATCCGTATAATAACTTTCTTTCGGAATTTGATGTAAAGGAAGTTGATGAGTCAATGACAGCGTTATACAGTCTTGCACAGTCGGAAGGCGGTGATATAGAAGATGAATTTTCCAACCTTATTAACAGGAATAATGAACTTACAAATAAGGCAGAGAAACTTAAGAATGAAGACAGGCTTTTTATGATGCAGCTTAACATGTATCTTCCGAGTGCAGTATGCTGCATTAAGATGATATGTGATTTCGTAATCTTATTTGTAACATTCTTTTCATCATCAATAAATATCCTTAATTAAAACAGGAGGCATATTATGTCACAGACAATAAAAGTTTATCTTTCGGTTTTTATATTAGCTGTAACTGTTCTTTTATGTATATCGCTTATAGGAGCTGATACAGGGGTATCAAATGCGAGGGCATACCATGATTCATGCGTAAGGCAGATAGAAGAAAGCAACATGTCACAGTCAGTAATAGACAGTTGTAAGAGTAATGCTTCAACACTTGGATATACAGTAACAACAAGAAATATTTCAGATGAAAGGAATAAAGTTGTGGCTGTAGAGGTAATAACAGATTATAAATATAAGATTCCTATTCTTGGAATAGAGTCAACCCATTCACTAAGGAACATAGCAAGATAAATGTGACGGATTCCGTCACATGGAAAGAGAAATATATGGAACATATAATAGATAATTTCATAGGCGGCATTGTAATAGCCGCAGTGGCAATAGCGTTTATAGCATTAATATCTAAAATAGTAATGCTTATGGGTATTATATAACAGGAAGCAGGGAGTAATATATGAAACATATAATTGAAGAACATCTTGATGCAATATTGGAGGGTGCCGGAGCAGTTGCATTTATAGTAATACTTTCGGCATTGTTTTTAAGCGGACTGGGTTCACACCTTATATCAAATATAGTATCAGGATTCTGTTAATACGGATTCCATCATAAAGAATGGAGAAAAACTATGAAAGATATTATAGCAGTATTTCTTAAAGGAATAACGGCAGGAGCAGTAACGGTAGCACTTCTTCTTATATTTGCAAATATTAAGTTAAATGTAAATGGAAGCACAAGAACAGGAGTTCTTGATATACTGGGAGCAGCATCAGATAAAGCAGGCATACAGTATGATTTACTTACAGATACAGAAATATCAGGAAGCATCATATCTGAACATAAGCCTGTTATAAAATACACAAGTCATGATATAATCAGAAGAAACACAACCGTAAATCTTCTGTCGTGTTTTTCAGTAACGGAGTATAACGGAACAGATTATGTTACTGATAATGCATCAGAATTATATCCTGATAAGGTATATATAAAAAGTATCCTAAAGGACGACAGAACAACATCAGTTGCAGATCTTTATGATGAAGCAACAGGAAATATGACATTTACAGATTCAGGCGTATACTTTGTTACAATTGCTTTAAGGGATGAAGAAAACAGAGAAAACACAATGACAGTAAAAGTTCCTGTCAGGCTGGAGGAAGCATGAAAAATGTAATATTAGGTATAATGATGTCAGTAATAATGACATTGGTAACTGTAATAATACTGACAACAGATGACAGAATGGTAAGAATGAATGAAGACAGCCTGGCACTTGCAAATGCCCTTGATGAAAGCATAAGAGTGATTGATACAGATAAATACAGCATATCAGATACATCAGAGCTTATATCTGATATTACACAGGGGCTGCTTATGCAGATAGAAAGTGATTCTGATATAACAGTGAATGTAATGGATGCTGACAGAGATAAGGGAATTGTAACAGTAGAAGCTGTTGAGAATTTTAAAAAACCTATGGGTGCTGCCGGACAGGTGGCAGCAACGAGAACAATAATTCTTGAAGAAAAGGAGGCAGATGATGCATATGATGAAAATAACAGAATATATAATATCACATATCTGACATCAGATGGTGGTATGTATATGGCAATCGGTATCAAAAATAATGAAACTCTTGTAATTCCAGAGCCGCCAGATGGCAGATATTGGTTATATAATGGTTCAAGGATAGAAAGCTCAGATAATCTTAAAGTAACATCAGACATGATTATATCCCAGTCTGAATAAAAAGTGTGAAAAGTTAAAAAAACACTTGTATTAGTATGATATAATAGTGTATAATACATATATGAAGAAAAAACAATATTATTATAACAAAAAAGCGGTGTACAATTTAAGCAGCTATGTACTGTGGACTGTAAAGTATAAAAGGAAAGTATTGAAGGATGATATAGCTGTACGGTTAAAGGAGATGATTATTGAAGCGTGCAGACAGTTAGAGGTTGGAATCCTTGAAATGGATATACAGCCGTCATATGTACTTCTTCATATAGAATACAATCCTACGATATGCATTGAAGAAATAGTAAGAATAATCAAGAAAGAAACAGGACGCAGAATAAGAAATGAGTTTGCACCATTAAAGAGCAAACTTCCTGCAATGTGGAGCATGTATTACTATGCTGCTGATAATGCACCGGATGAAAAAGAAATTGAAGAATATATGGCAACACAGCCCACAAGCCAGCGTAATGAGAATAACGAAAAAATGGTAGAGGCATATGGGAAAG
>OGLZ01001010.1_pt1 | contig 13486 bp, 8 predicted proteins | sample 1572991 | NCBI WGS metagenome assembly OGLZ01 (sample SAMEA2581893, study PRJEB24529) | metagenome | biome: Human gut stool | place: China | collected 2011 | reverse complement strand
AAACAGACGTGTCCCTCTCCGGCATCATGACTTAACAGTGCCGCCGCGAGGGTGACGGCAGGATGTTCATCTCCCGCCACGGTCAGGGCAAATTGCACATCCAGCGGGCGTAGCTGTTTGTGCTCCACAGCTTCCAGTAATTGCTTTTGCAATTTCATTACGCCTCCTCCAGGGTCATACCGGCAAACATCTCATCCATCAGGGCAATCAACCCGGCGTTGGGTCGGGTTGTGTAAATCCCTTGTTGCGGATGTTCTTTATCAACGCCACGCAGGAACAGATAGATAACGCCGCCAAAGTGACGATCATAGTCGTAATCAGCAATGCGATGGCGCAGATAACGATGCAGCGCCAGGGTATAAAGCTGATATTGCAGATCATAGCGGTGTGCCTGCATCGCTGCTGCCATAGCCTGTTGGGTGTAAGCCGAACTGTCTTCACCCAGCCAGTTGGATTTATAGTCGAGCAGGTAATAACGCCCTTCGTGGCGGAATACCAGGTCGATAAAGCCTTTTAACATGCCGCGTACCTGCATGAACTCCAGCGGCGGGCAGCCAGCGGATAGCGGGTCAAACTGGCGAATTAGTGCATCAAGCTGGCTGGCGATGAGCGGTTCGCTAATCGGCAGGTAAAACTCCATCTCCACCTGTTTATCGCGGTCGGAAAGCTGACTCAGGCTAACACCCGTTTCATTGAGAGGTGCCTGGAGGACAGCCGTGATCCACTCGGTCAACACCGGTTCCCACTGCGATTCAAAGCCGCCGAGTTCCAGTTTTTCCTGTACCCAGTTCGGGTCAACCGGCTTGATAAAATCGAGGTCTTCAAACAAACTGTGCAAGAATGTCCCCGGTGACGCACCGCGCGGGAACTGATGCGGTGTTAACGTCGGTTCTTCAACGACGCTGACCACGCCTGCGGCATCAACATCCAGCCGTGGCATCAGATCCTGAGCGATACCGTGACCACGCTGCTGCAAGCCGGAGTAGCTGGTGACACGCCAGTTATCGCCGGGCAATCGTTGTAGTGTCCTCGCATTCAGTTCTGCAGTTAAAGCATCATTAACCTGCCAGGGCTGGTTATCACCAGTTTGTGCCGTTTGCCAGGCAATATCATCATCGCATAACGCTTCAATACAGGTGCGAAGCCCTGCCGCATCTTGCGGTTCCCCTTTTTGCAGCAAACGCCCGAGCGCACTTTGGTGGACGTCGGTGTCACCTTTTTTATCGCCACGACGGCGCACCAGCGGTGCAACGCCGAGACTGCAATGCCAAACCGAACGCGTCAGCGCCACGTAAAGCAAACGCAGATCTTCCGCCAGACGTTCGACCTCCGCGAGGTCGACGCTTTCTGGCGCAGCGTTAAGATCCAAAACTGCCTCAAACGAGTGGCGATCGTGATAAAACGCCTGATCCTGGACGCGGAAATTGGTGATAAACGGCAGCCAGACCAATGGATATTCCAGCCCTTTCGATTTGTGGATCGTGACAATCTGCACCAGATGTTTATCACTTTCGAGACGCATTTGTTGGCTGGAGGCATTACTGTCTGGCTCGAGGATATGTTGCGATAACCAGCGTACCAGCGCATGTTCACTTTCCAGCTGCGTTCCGGCTTCTTGTAGCAGTTCGCTGATATGCAAGATATCGGTAAGACGCCGCTCACCGCCTGCCGTTGCCAGCAAGTTTTCAGCAATGTTACGCGCCGACATCAGCGCCCGCAGCATCGGCATAACGCCACGTTTGCGCCAGATTTGCCGATAACCATCGAACTCTTCGACTACCACATCCCACGCATGTTCGTCATTGTTCAGCGTTTCGATATCCAGCGCGTTCAGCCCCATCATTGACGTTGCCAGCGCACTACGCAGGGTGTTCTCACGTTCGGGCGTCATCACCGCCTGCAACAACCAAAGCATTTCCTGCGCTTCCAGAGTTTCAAAAACACTGTCGCGGTTCGAAAGGTAAACGGAAGGGATTTCCAGCAACGTTAAGGCGTCGCGCACCTGGGCGGCCTCCTGGCGGCTGCGCACCAGCACACTGATGTCCGAAGCACGCACCGGACGCGCGTCGTCGCCGTTCATCAGCAACGCTTCGCCCCGCTGTCCGGCTTGTAGCCAGTCGCGGATTTGCGCAGCACATACCTGCGCCATGGTACTTTGATAGTCGCCAACGCCGCAGCTTTCGCCTTCCATCAGCCACATTTTCATCGCAGGCTGCGTTTCACCTTTAAACACAAAACGTAACGCCTGATTTTTCCCGGCTGATTTCACTGGAATAAACGGTATTTCGCGAAACATGAACGCGTCATCAGTCTGGCTGAAAAGCTTGTTCACACTGTTCACCATTCCTGGTGCGGAACGCCAGTTGGTGTCTAAAGTGTAGTGGGCGTGAACTTCGCTACGCGCCTTCATATAAGTGAAGATATCCGCACCCCGGAATGCATATATGGCCTGTTTCGGGTCGCCAATCAGCAACAATGCGGTTTCCGGCTGATGGTGCCAGATACGGCGAAAAATTCGGTACTGCTGGGGGTCGGTATCCTGAAATTCATCAATCATTGCCACCGGGAATCGCGTACGGATCGCCGCTGCCAACACCTCGCCGCTTTCGCTACGCAGCGCGGAATCGAGCCGACTTAACATGTCATCAAAACCCAATTCGCCACGGCGGCGTTTTTCACGCGCTACTGTTTCGCGGATCTCAGCCAATGCGCGGGTTATCACCAGATCACGGATCGACAATGGTTCTGCAAGCAGTTGTTCGATCGCCTCAAACAGTGGATGTCGCGGGGTTTCCCCCCCGGCTTTCGTGCGATCTTCTAAGAAACGCTGAGAGAATTTTTCCAGCGACTCCGGTAACGGATAACTGTTGGTCTCTTCTTCTGCCCAGGCGCTGATCTTCTCGATCCATTTAGCCTGATTGCTACGGTTAAACTTGCGTCGATCAATACCAGAAGATTCGATCAGCGCATCCAGTTCACCCACTGCGTCGCGCCACTGCTGTTTTACCGTATCAATACGCGCCACAATTTGCGCGTGGCGGGAAGCCAGCGTTTCATCATCGGGCGGCGGTGCTTTGATAACCGGTGCTTCGCCTTGCAGATAACGATTAATATCGCGCAGCAACGCCTGCGGCCCTTTCCAGGTTTCAAAGACCACCAGGGCAATTTCACGCGGCAGCGGGTAGCAGTGGCGACGCCAGAAATCGGCGCAGGCCTGGTAGCGTAGCAGAGACTCATCTTCAATCAGCTGCTGCTCAAACAGCATACCGGATTCAAAGGCATTCAGGTTGAGCATGCGCTGGCAAAAACCGTGAATAGTAAAGACTGCCGCTTCATCCATCTGCCGTTCGGCTAACAACAACCACTGCGCGGCTTGCGCTTTATCGTCGATCTCTTCCAGCAGGCGTTCGTACAGTGGATTGTCGGTGGTTTCACGCAGACAGGCGATGCGCAACTCGTGGATATTGCTACGGATACGACCGCGCAATTCTGCCGTGGCATCCTCGGTAAAGGTCACCACCAGCAGTTCTTCAACGGTCAGCGGGCGGGGAAAGGCGGCGGAACCGCCTAGTCCAAGTAACAGGCGCAAATAGAGCGCCGCAATCGTAAAGGTTTTGCCTGTGCCGGCAGAGGCTTCAATCAGGCGCTCGCCCTGTAAGGGCAAGCGCAAAGGATCTAGTGTCTCGGCGACATCACTCATTCTTTTCACTCATCAGGGGCATTGTTTGCTGCAACGCGCTGACGTTCTCCCACACTTTCCAGCCTTCAGGATGCACATATTCGGCTTTCCCGTTCTGGCTGCCGGAAATCTGCGACAGGATAGCCATGCCTTGCGGCTCGACCACCGCCTGATGGAAGAAATCAGCAAGTTTTTGCGGCGTCAGCAGTTTTATCTGGGCCACGATTTTATCACGCGAATCGAAGCGCATATTGCCGCGATCGAAATCTTTACTTAACTTCGATGCTTCTTCGCCGAGCGTTTGCGGTGCCTGCAGCATCTGGGTAATTACCGCCTGCTGGATTTGCGCAAACTCATCTGGCTTCATCGCTCGCAATTTTGCCTCTGCGGTTGGGAAAAACGCCTTGTAACGCTCCCACAAGAATGAAGGCTGTTTATCATTGCTTTGCAAAAGGAAGCCCATGCCCCACTGACGCCCCACGCTCATTGGAAACGCAAACACGGCATAGCCCAATTGTTCTTCGGTACGCAACTGATTGTAGAACCACGGCTGTACGATCTGCCCCAACAGAGAGCTATAGGCTGAGCTGGTGTATTCATCGTAGCCAGTCGGTACAAATACCGCTGCCAGTGCGGAGTCGGTGCTGTTACCGGCTTTTTCAAAGATGACGGATTGTTTTTTATCGACCACGACATCTTTGTTACGACACCACTCCGAACCATCAGCGCCCAACTGTTTTTGCACATCGCGTGCCAGCGTTGTTGCCTGGGCTTCGGTCATGTTGCCAATAACCATAAACTCTGGTCGAGCCCCTGATTTTAAGGCGTCGCGATAGGCCAGCACCTCTTTCAACGTAATGGAGGGCAAAATTTTGCGCCGTTCATCTCGCGAGAAGTACGGCACTTGCGAGAGCATCTGCGCGGGCATAATCGCCTGCTCGAACGCTTTGCCCTTTTCTGCGGAATCCATCATCTGGTTATACCAGGACTTCGCCTGCTCAAGCTGATCTTCCGTAGCGGTATAGTTAAAGTAGCCCTCGAGCAATGCCTGGAGCAGCTGCGGCAGACGCTGGGTGTAACCATTAGCATTAACCATAAGGCCGTTGTTAGCGTTGGTGGAAAAACTTATGCCACCAACCGACGCCTGGTTGCTTAACTGATCAAGCGCCAGCCCTGCGAGATAATCATTGAGCGCAAACATCACCTGATTGCGGGCGCTGTCCATGGCTTTCGGATTACGCAAAATCAGGCTGACATCGGCTTTGGGCTCGCTGGCAAAATAACGGCTTGGCGCATACACTACTCGCAGATTCGACTCATCAACAATCAGCTCTGGATGGTCGTATTTCTTCTCTGACTTAATCAGCGAGAAATCGTCAGGAATATAAGGGTTAAGCTCTGGCAAAGAGAGCGCAATGTCGGCGGCTTTTTTCTGCCAGTCGGCGAAAGTTTGTGCGCTGATTTTATCGACCTGATACGGCGCATCGACAAAGTAAGCCGTTTTGTTGTGCGGCTCTTTCGGGCTGATATACCAGATACGCGCATTCTGCGGCGTCATCATCGCCAGACGTTCCTTTACTGCTTTAGCATCGTACCGATCGGCAATATTGACTGCATCCAGCGTATGCTCAACAGGAACGCGAATCATGGTATCTGCCAGCCATTCGACGTAATCCATATCACGGGTGATTGACGGATAACGGAAGTCGATATCCAGCACATTCGCCAGTTCATCGAAGTATTGTTTATCGATCCCTTTTTCACGTAACAAATTGGAGGTAGCCGCCACACCCTGATCGCGATTCGCCAGACCTTTATCGGTTAAAGACGCAGAGATCGCTAATACGCCGCTGTTGCCGTTGACGATAGGATCGGAGTTGGCGCTAATGCCCTCAACTAATCCCTGCTTTTGCAGCCAGTCGGAAAGTGTACCTGGGCTGCGATTACCAATCAGATAGGTAATCAATTCATCGGTTTTGCTACGGAATTTCGCCGAGTTGTTATCAATACGAAACTCTACGCGCAACACTTTACGCGGCAGCGCCGGGACGTAATGTATGATAATGCCCTTTTGCGCGTCGGTGACTACCGGCACGGTGATTTCCGGTTTTTTGCTCTCTTTGTTCGGCACGCGACCAAAGGTGTCCGCCGCCATTTTTGCCAACTCCGGCAGCGGTTTATTGCTGTAAATAACCGCCTTCATCAGATTGGCGGAATAGTACTTCTCGTGGAAATCTTTCAGCGCCTGCTGCACCGGATTACCAGGTTTGTCGCTTAAAGTTTCGAGGTTACCACCAGAAAACTTTGAACCGGGGTGTGCCGGGTTAATGGTTTCTGCGCTGACCTGTGCCATGCGCATCCCGTCACGCGTACGCGCCATGGTTAATTCAGCGTTCACTGCATTACGCTCACGTTCGGCGTATTTCTTGTCGAGCAAGGGTTCTGCAATAGCATCAGCCAGGCGGTCTACCGCACCAGGCAAGGCGTCGTTCTCAACTTCCAGATAGAAAGCCGTGCGATACGGCGCAGTGCTGGCATTGTGACTACCGCCGTGCATTTTGAGATATTCGGCCAGACTGTCAGCCTGCGGGTACTTTTTCGACCCCATCAGACTCATATGTTCAAGGTAATGTGCCAGCCCCTGGTACGCCTCGGGATCTTCCAGCGACCCAACGGGCACCACCAGCGCCGAGAGCGATTTAACTGCCTGCGGATCAGAAACCAGCAAGACCACCATACCGTTATCCAGACGTATAGCCTGATACTGGCGGTTATCTTTATCACTTTTACGGATGGTTTCCTGAATCGGCTGCCATCCCGTTTCTGCCTGACTTAAGGGTGCCCAAAGGGCAACTAACAACAATAATGCTTTGAACCAGGTGCTGCGGGGCATTCACGGACCTCATAATCAACTTAATTTTCTGTCCAGATTCAACACGTTAACGCAAATCATCTGCCAGAATTTAATCTTGTGCTGCACGAGTCAGCCTATGTTTATATAACCATCAGTCCGTGACTGGTGCGCATCATAAAGTAAGCGGATAGATTGCGCAATTTTTATACAGCACTCATGACTGATTAAAGCGAAACAGCGGTAACAGGAAACGTTGCGACTGTTCAACGATGGCCTCCATTGTCTCTGGTGTTAATTGCCGCCAGAGCCTTTGATACCAGATATCATCACCTTCGCCACGCACCATCATGTTGCCTTCGTAAGCCTGAAGGAATTTCGTACGGGCTTTTTGCAACGTGGAATCGTCATCCAGCATGGCACCGTTTTGCGCGTCATAACAGGTTTTTAGCCACGCGCCGCCACTTTCAGGTAACACCAGCAATGGCGCGGACATCCCTTCACGATACCCCTCAATCAGTTGTGAGAGGTAATGCAAAGCCTGTTCGGCTGCAAGCGGCGGAAAACGCCACTCGCCGTCTTTGCGTAGAAAAAGGCGACTTTCACCATTACCACCGCTGGCACAGTAGACAAGGTGTTCCAGCCAAAGTTGCATTCCCTGCGCCACACTTAATAAAGAGGGACGCCAGCGCAACAGGCCATCCGGCTGCACCTGCGGCAACCAGCCAGTTATCTGCACACCGTTGCAGGCGAGATCAATTTCCATACTCTGCCCCGGCTGGCGACAGGCAATGACTCTGTCGGCAAGCTGCTGCATCTCCTGGCACTGTGTTTCCCAGAAAATTTCACCAAAAGCGCCATACGGTAAATCCCCTGCCGCCCGGAAGCGGCGGAACAAGCGTTCGGCATCATCCTGCTCAACCAGTGCATTCAATAACTGCTGATTGATTTGATAACGGCTAAGCCCTTCCAGAATAAATGGCTCGGTGTCTGGGATTTCGCTGTCTTCAGTACGGAAGTTCACCTGCAAACGCATCTGGAAGAACGCCCGCTCCGGATGTGCCCAGAATCGTTGTAGCGTTTCCAGCGGCACGGTTTCCGGTAAGGTAAACGGCAGCGGCTGAACAAATTCAGAATGTGCTTTACCAGCCTGGCTGGCCGCAGGTAGCCATTCACGAGCATAGCTTTGTCGTTCGCCTGGCTGGTAGTTTTGCGGATCAAACGGCATCCGGGTATGGAGGCAAGTAAGATGCGCTTTTACCCTTGCCTCGCTTTCATCACAGTTGAGCGCTTCATCGCCCGGTAGATAATGACTTTGCCCGATGTAGTCGATCAGTTCCTGCACCAGTACCGACGGGAAACGTTCACTGTTATCCTGAATGGAACGCCCGATATAGCTGATATAGAGTTTTTGCTGCGCGGAAATTAACGCTTCCAGGAACAGGTAGCGGTCGTCATCGCGACGGCTACGGTCGCCACGCTTCGGTTTCTGGCTCATCAGGTCAAAGCCCAATGGCGCAAGCTGACGTGGATAAACGCCGTCGTTCATTCCCAGCAGGCAAACCACTTTGAACGGAATTGAACGCATTGGCATCAGAGTACAAATGTTAACCGGTCCGGCGAGAAAACGCTGGCTGATACGTTCTTGATCCAGACGCTGCGCCAGTTCATCACGCAATAGTGACAGCGGCACCGCGTCGCCATACTGCGCACCTAAACCTTCGGCGATAATCGCCTGCCATTGTTGTTCGATCAGCGTCATCGCCGCTTCGGTTTCCGCATCCGGCAGGAAGAAGGCGTTGAGCATATCGCGACAAACCGGCAACCACTCTTCTAGCGGACGCTCCTGTGCCAGCCCGCGACGCCAGATGTTTAGCTGCATTAGCAGTGAAGCCAGATGCCCCACCAGTTCTGCAATTAAGCCGCTCGATTCATCATAAGGTAGAACCGATTGCCACTCGCCCTGCGCGCTCTCCATCGCGTAGCCCAGCAACATACGCGTCAGGCCAAATCGCCAGGTGTGTTGTCCGGTGGCGGGGAGTTCCAGCTCGCGAACGTTGTCGTCATCTATCCCCCAACGAATGCCGGATTCGTTGACCCACTGGCGTAAATAACGCAGCCCTTCTTCGGTGATGTCAAACCGCGCCGCCAGCACCGGCACATCCAGTAATGCCAGCACGTCTTCCGACACAAAGCGGCTGTCTGGCAACGATAACAGGCTGATAAACGCTTCCAGTACCGGATGCGACTGCCGCGCCCGACGGTCGGAAATGGCGTAAGGCAGGTAACGATCCGCAGGTGCGCTACCAAACACAGCCTGAATAAACGGACTGTAGCTGTCGATATCAGCCACCATCACGATGATGTCGCGCGGAGTAAGTGTCGGGTCTTCTTCCAGCATCGCCAGCAGGCGATCGTGCAAAACTTCAACTTCACGCTGCGGGCTATGGCAAACGTGGAAGGTGATACTGCTATCCAGTGGATCAAGCGGGCGTTTGTTATCGCTACGGGAAAACTCTTCGATGTTCACACCAGCAACGGCACGGTTTTCCAGTTCCAGAATGTCAGACTGAATGTTATGCAGCAGGTTATCTGGCGTGACATCGACAAAGGCGTCCAGCTCCTGGCTGCTCTCCAGGTCAGAAAGGAGATAAATGTAGTCGCGCCCAAGCTTACCCCATGAAGCCAGCAGCGGGTTGCCGACATCCTGTTCACCATCGCTGTTAAAGAGCTGCCCGGCATTTTCGCTATCACGAAATAGCGGCAATTCGCGATCTTCAAAACTGTGTCGACGCTGACGGGTCAGCAGTTTCGCCAGATAAGCAGGATCTTTAATATCGCCCCAGTAATAACGGCAGGGGTTGGTAAACAGGAGATGGATTTCAATATGTTTACCCAGCGCCTGGAGCGCCTGGAGATAAACAGGCGGTAACGCGGAAATACCGCATATAAAGACGCGCGAAGGTAACCCCGGCGGGCAGGTCGTCGCGGACTCCAGCGTTTCGATAAAGCGCTGATAGAGATTGGCGCGGTGCCAACGCGGTTGTCCGAGTTCATGGGTATATTCCACCAGCGCCTTCCACAACGGCGCTTGCCAGGCCTGTGCTTCTCCCAGCCCTTCAACCAAATGTCCTGTTTCCCACTGTGCCAGCCACTCCGGGCGATAGACCAGATACTGGTCAAACAGGTCCGCCGCTTTTGAGGAAAGCTGGAACAGTTTTCGCTTGTCGCTATCGTCAGTCAGATAATGCCGCAACAGGGTAAAGTCTTCGCGATCCAGCAATTGCGGCAGCAGAGTCATCAGTTTCCAGCTCATGCTCTGTTTGTTAAAGGCGCTCTCTTTGGGGATCTCCGGTAACACCCGGACGAACATATCCCAGATAAAGCTCGCTGGCAGCGGAAAATCAATGTTTGCCGCAATACCAAACTTTTGCGACAGGGTCATTTGCAGCCACTGCGCCATACCGGTACTTTGCACCAGAATCATCTCTGGTTCGAAAGGATCGTCCAGCCGTTCGCGTTCGACAATAAACTCCATCAACGCTTCCAGCACGTCCAGACGATTGGAATGGTAGACCCTTAACATAGCGGCTCCTGACTACTGACGATTCGGGCAATGCAGGCGGGTCATCTCGCCTTCTCTGCCCCCGGGTGAAACTAGCGTAACGCTGATGCTGACACATCCCGCCTGCGATGTCTGCATTCGGTTGACCTGCCAGTTGGTAGGTGGCGAAATCGCGCGCAGTTGCGTTTGCTGCCAACCATGCCGCCAGAGCTGTTGGTACTGGTTTCTGCTGGCGAGATTGTTCATTAATGTTCGCTGGATACCCGATAACGCAGTGACAATCATCACCATCAGCACCATCGCAACCATTACCTCCGGCAGGCTAAAGCCTTGTTGATTCTTCAGGGAAGCTGACATAACGCCCTCTCTTTCAGCGGACAAAAATCGCTCCAGCCGCGTGGCGAAAAAACAATGTTTCCATCAATGACTTCGCCTGTTCGCCACAACGAAACGCCTTCATAACCGGCAACCAATAAGGCTTCATTATCTGCCAGTAAACGCAAACAAACCCGGGCATCGGTTCCAGCGTACTGCGAGCACTGAACTGCGGGCTGCGTCTGCCAGGAGTGCATTTTCCCCCACGCCAGCGCCGACTGAACGATGGCCTGGCGGCGCAATGACTGACTTTCCATGCTCACGCGAGAGGCAAAACTGCGATCCTGCTGACTCATTCCTTGCAATAGCAAGCTACCCAAAACCAGCAGCATCAGGACCAGAGCCAGTGACGAAACACCTTTTTCGCGGTTCACAGGTTGAATCCTGTCACGCTATAGCTGGCATCCACCACGGTTTGCGGTTCAGACTTACTGGCAGCACGCATATTAACCGTCAACACCGGCGAGAAGCCGCTGACATCCTGACGTACGACCTGAAAAGTGTCGATAATGATGGCATCCGGATTAGTGACTTTATCCCAGCCCTTACCTTCACAGGATGTCGCACCGCGTAGCGTTTCCAGCACATGCTCCTTCAAACGAAATCCAATCTGGTCGGACTCTTTTACCGGTTCGCGATCCCAGATACCGTTACTGTTCGCATCCCACTGCACAATGACACAGTCGCCCTGTCCGACAATTTCCAGCCCTTCGCCGGTACAGCTGCCATGACAATAACCCGCCCTCTGGAGATGCTTCGCGACGGTAAATACCCGCAGCCAGATTTCATCTTCCAGTGCCAGCTTACGGGTGCTCGTTAAACTTTCACGCTGTAACGCAGGCAGAAAGCGTGCAGCCCCCAGCAACAATACGCTACTGATCGCCATAGCAATCAACACTTCCAGCAGAGAAAAACCTTGCTCTTTTACAGGCATCCTTCTGTTTCTCCTTGCTGACAAAGCCGGAGTCTTCCCCACGGCGAAACCACCAGCCACCACTCGCCCGTTGAGTTTTTGAAGCGAATATGCCCGGCCCATGCGGTATTGCGCAGGCCAAAGAAAGCAAGCGAAGGTGTCAGGTCGCTCATTTCGACTTCGGGCCAGCGTGGCACAAAGACCAATGGTGAACTGCCATGACAGGTATTGGCCCCAGCAGCGGAACTCACAAGGCACCATAACGTCCCCTCCCTGATAACGCTGATACTGTGGTCGCGGTTATGCCAGTTGGCATCTTCACGTAAATAGAGCAAATAGTCCCGCGCCTGGCTGGCGGTTTGCCATAGCCGTTGCGACTGCTGCCAGTATTGCCAGCCATAGAGTCCACTTGCGCTTAGCATGACCAAAATCAGCATCGCGACCAGCGTTTCAATCAGCGTATAACCACGTTGTGTTTTCATGCCGGCAGTATGGAGCGAGGAGAAAAAAAGACGAGGGCCAGTTTCTATTTCTTCGGCGCATCTTCCGGACTATTTACGCCGTTGCAGGACGTTGCAAAATTTCGGGAAGGCGTCCCGAAGAATTTAACGGAGGGTAAAAAAAACCGACGCACACTGGCGTCGGCTCTGGCAGGATGTTTCGTAATTAGATAGCCACCGGCGCTTTAATGCCCGGATGCGGATCGTAGCCTTCAATCTCAAAGTCTTCGAAACGGTAGTCGAAGATGGATTCGGGTTTACGTTTGATAATCAACTTCGGCAGCGGACGCGGTTCGCGGCTTAATTGCAGATGAGTTTGATCCATATGGTTGCTGTACAGATGCGTGTCGCCACCGGTCCAGACAAAATCACCCACTTCCAGATCGCACTGCTGCGCCATCATATGCACCAATAACGCGTAGCTGGCAATGTTGAACGGCAGGCCGAGGAAGACGTCACAGGAGCGCTGATAAAGCTGGCAAGAGAGTTTGCCGTCTGCCACATAGAACTGGAAGAATGCATGGCACGGTGCCAGCGCCATTTTATCCAGTTCGCCTACGTTCCACGCTGAAACAATAATGCGGCGGGAATCCGGGTCGTTTTTCAGCTGGTTCAGTTCCGGAGTGATCTGGTCAATATGACGACCATCTGGCGTTGGCCAGGCGCGCCACTGTTTACCATACACTGGTCCGAGGTCGCCGTTTTCATCGGCCCATTCGTCCCAGATGGTGACATTGTTTTCGTGTAGATAAGCAATGTTAGTGTCGCCCTGCAGAAACCACAGCAGTTCGTGGATGATGGAACGCAGGTGGCAACGTTTAGTTGTCACCAGCGGGAATCCATCCTGCAGGTTAAAACGCATCTGATGACCAAAAATGGAAAGCGTTCCGGTTCCGGTACGGTCGTTTTTCTGTGTGCCTTCGTCGAGCACTTTTTGCATCAGTTCTAAATACTGTTTCATGGTTCCTCAGGAAACGTGTTGCTGTGGGCTGCGACGATATGCCCAGACCATCATGATCACACCCGCGACAATCATCGGGATGGAAAGAATTTGTCCCATGCTGATGTACTGCACCCAGGCACCAGTAAACTGCGCGTCGGGCTGGCGGAAAAACTCAACAATGATGCGAAACGCGCCGTAACCAATCAGGAACAAACCTGAGACAGCTCCCATTGGGCGCGGTTTACGAATATACAGGTTGAGGATAATAAACAGCACTACACCTTCCAGCAACAGCTCGTAAAGCTGTGATGGGTGGCGCGGCAGCACACCGTAAGTATCGAAAATGGATTGCCACTGCGGGTTGGTTTGCAGCAGCAAAATATCTTCTGTACGGGAGCCAGGGAACAGCATGGCAAACGGGAAGTTCGGGTCAACGCGGCCCCACAATTCACCGTTAATAAAGTTGCCCAGACGCCCGGCACCAAGACCAAACGGAATGAGTGGTGCGATAAAATCAGAGACCTGGAAGAAGGAACGTTTAGTACGGCGGGCGAAGATAATCATCACCACGATAACGCCAAGCAGGCCGCCGTGGAAGGACATGCCGCCGTCCCAGACACGGAACAGATACATCGGATCGGCCATAAACTGCGGGAAGTT
>OGLZ01001009.1_pt1 | contig 13487 bp, 7 predicted proteins | sample 1572991 | NCBI WGS metagenome assembly OGLZ01 (sample SAMEA2581893, study PRJEB24529) | metagenome | biome: Human gut stool | place: China | collected 2011 | reverse complement strand
TTCCAACTGTCATCGTCGGGTTTAACGTACTCTGTGGATCCTGAAAGACCATCGCGATTCCATGTCCTCGGATCTGCTGCATCTCTTTTTCATTATATCCGATCAGGTTCTGATCTTTATATTGAATGGCTTCACCTGTCACAGACGCACTCTTGGGCAGTAATTTCAAAATTGATCGGCACAGTACAGTCTTTCCACATCCTGACTCTCCAACAAGAGCAAGGACCTCCCCTTGTCTTAACGACAAGGAGACGTCCTTTACTACTTGTTTCTTTCCATCTGAAGTTTGAAATTCAACTGACAAATGCTTCACTGCCAGTATTTCTTCTATTTTCATTCGATCGTCCAATCCTCTACATTCCAGAAAATTCCAACACCATGATGGCCAAGAACTGTATCCTTTGTAATTCCCTGGATTTTCTTATTCGTCACATAATCTACATCGCAATAACAGAAGAATGTATATGCCGGATCTTCTGCAAGTGCAACCTGAAACTTTGCATATGCTTCTTTACGTTCATTCTTGTCTGTCTTGCCTGTGTCAGATAAGTGTCTACCTGTTCATTGGAATATCCACTGTAATTACTTCCTTTATCTGTACCAAACACTTTATATGTATGGTCATCAGCATCAAACGGGCTTCCCCATCCGATCAAAAATGCTTCCTGATTTGCCCAGTCGATTTCTGACTGAACCTGTGCTTTTGCATCAACTCCAACTTCTTTCAGCTGCTGACATGCGATAGCCGCAAGATCTGCGCGCACCTGATCACCTTCCATCACATTGATTGTAAAAGAAAGCTTCTCTCCGTTTCTCTCATAGATTCCGTCATCTCCCAATGTCCAGCCAGCCGCTTCTAACACTTCTTTTGCTTTCGCCGGATCATAAGAGTATTTCTCTACATCTTCATTATTATATTTATTTCTCTGAAGCGGACCATAAGCTACAATTCCTTCTCCCAGAAGAACACTGTCTACCATCTTCTGACGATCGATTGCATAGCTGATTGCTGGAATTGCATCTTTGTTTCTCTGCCAGAACTCATTATTAAAGTTATAAAGGATACCTCTGTAATCTGCTGTCTTCATATCATATACTGTAAAAGTATCATCATCTGTGAAATTCTGTGCATCCTTCGGTGTCACCTTTGCCAGATTGATCTCACCGGATTTTAACTGAAGTGCCTTTGCATTATCATCCGGTACAATCTTAAACACAATTGTATCAATCTTCGGAGCTCCTTTATAATAATCCTCATTCTTTACAAGTGTAATACTCTGTCCTTCATCCCACTCCTGAATCTTATACGGCCCCGTTCCGATTGGATTATGGAAATATTCATCTGTCTGCATATCTTTGCTTTCCAGTAAGTGTTTCGGAAGGATACCAATTGTCATATAGTCGAGAAATGCCACATTCTTATCCCGAAGTGTAAAAGAAATCGTCTTATCATCGATCACATTGATTGCTGTAACATCCTCATAATTAGAAGCAATCTCTGATTCATTGTCCGGATCCATGATTGCTTTGATCGTAAACTCAACATCATCTGCTGTAAATTTCTCTCCATCATGCCAATTTACATCATCCCTAAGATGGAATGTATAAGTATTTGTCGCGTCATCCAGCTCCCATGATTCTGCCAGTCCCGGTACCACCTCATTATTCTCATCATGTGCTGTCAGACCATCAAACAGAAGCAGATTAATCTCTCCATGCTCATCAATAGCCGGATTGATTCTTGTGTAATCATTACTTCCATAGATTAATGTAGACCCGCTTTGTGTAGTCTCTTTATTTGCATTGTCTGACTTACTTCCACAGCCTGTAAGTACACAACCTGCCAACATGCAAGTAGTTAATACTGCTGCAATAGCTCGTAGCATTTTTCTTCGTTTCATCGTTTTCTCCTCACGTTGTCTATTTTCTCTCACTGCTACTTATTTTATTAAAAATAGAATGTTACCGCAAGCCTAGTAGGGGGATATAGATTTTTTAATCACTCAAAAAAGAGAGGACTTCGTCAAAAAAGTCCTCTCATCTCTTACGAATCTTTCCGTGTTACTGTTTTCTGAATTTCACCATTCTTGATTTCTGTTCCACTTCTTGATTCTTTTTTATTATCTTTTTCTTTTTTTCAGTACAACAACAATTGCTGCCATGGAAAGAATAACACCTGCTGCCGCCGGAATGATCGGTGTAACATCACCTGTCTTAGTTGCTTTTCCGTTTGTTCCGCTCACTGTGTTTCCGCCATTCTGCTTACCTGCTGTTGTTGCCTGATGTTTTCCATCAGAACCTGATCCATTATTCTTGTCAGATCCTGTAGCACCGTTTCCATTTCCACTTCCCGGTTTTGATGGGTTCGACGGTTTTGATGGGTCGGATGGTTTTGATGCATTATCTTTCTCATCATTCAAAGCTTTCATTGCGTTCTGCAGATCAAGAACTGCTGCGTCAACGATTGGCTGTTCGTAAACTGAAAGTTCTTCGTTTGCCATAACTGCTTCTGCTTTAGCAAAAGCTGCATTGAACAGTGCAACATTTTCTGCGCTATATCCTGTCAGATCCATTGCTTTTGCTTTTCCAATGATTTCCTCCAGTACAGACTTATCTGCTTTGTAGCGAAGTCCTGTCATTGCTGTTGTAAGAACTGCTTTTGCCTTGTCTACATCTTCCTGTGTTGCGGACTCATCTGCAAGTACTTTCTTTGCTGCTTCAAGTGCTACTTCGAATGTATTCCATCCTGCGCTGAGATAGTTCTCTTTCTTGTAATCAGCTGTGGAGTCTACCAGTTTCTGAAGAGATGTCTTATCTCCCTTCTTAACAAGTGCTTCTGCTGCATCAAGAAGTTTCTGGTCTGCTACTACAACATCCTCTTCTAATGCATCTCCATCTACAAGCACTTTTCCTGCATTCTCAAGTGCCTCTACAAATGCATCTTTCTCTGCTCCATCAATATACTGATCAAGATCTAATGCACTGTATAATGTATAGTGATTCTGCAGATCTGTCTTATCTCCAGCCTTGAATCCAAGCTTCTGGATTTCTTCGATCAATGCGATTGTTGTATTGTCGATTACTGCCTGGCTTGACTGAACATTAGCACTTACATCTTTCGCATAATTAAATACTGCTGTAAAGCTTTCTCTTACGCTCTCGATAGCTGTATCTACTTCTCCGGCATCTATATTTTTCTGCGCTACGGAGATTACCATATCTAATGAACTCTTGTCTGTTGTTATTACATCATTCAGATTAAACAGACGGAATGCATCAATGCTTGTATACCAACCATAGTTATGATAATAATCATAGAGCCATGCTTTATTAATTCTAAGTTTAACCTTATCAGACTTAAAACTATCGAATAAGAATACTCTGGACTGTCCATCGATAGATGCTCCTTCGACTGCGGCAACCCATTTGTTTCCATCCCAGTATTCGATATCCATATCTTTGATATCCATATAATCTGGAATGTAATTGTCTAATGCTACTTCTGCCGCATTTACTTCTACAGGCTCTGCAAACTGAAGTTCAAGCTCTGCCGGAATGTTCTGCAACTGCCAAGCTGTACCATTATGTTTTCCATCAAGCGCACCTGCTAAACCTTCACTGTCACCTGATGTTCCGTTGTCTGTAACAGATTTATAAGTTTTTTCAATGCTGTCTTCTACATTCAGTGCTTCCTTGCTGATATATTCCGCTGAAGCCACTTCACTCATCTGACGTCTTCCAAGGAACAATGCTGCTTTTACTGTTTCTTTGGATCTTGTCATTGCAAATGGTTCTGTATATTCCTCTGAGAACCATGTTGGCTCATTTCCATCGATCGTATATCTGATCTGAAGATCATCAAACTCGCTGGAAATCGCAACTTTATCTTCTGCTCCGAGCATTTCCTTATCCGTTGGTTTAATTGTTACTATCAATTTATCCCAAATTCCAAGAAGTGCATCTTTCGCCTCATCAACACTCTTCTTCATCAGATTCAGCTCAGTAACTGTGCATTCTTTGTCTTTCAGAAGTTCTATTGCTGCATCTAACTGGTTGTCCAGATCTGCTGCTGTATTGATATAGCTTGCCCAATCTTCGTTTACGTCTCTTCCTTCATATACTTCTTCTGCTGCATAGTAGGAATCTTTTAATGTAATTGCAGCTTCTCCAACCTTGATTGCTTTGAGAAGGATCTGTGAATGATTGTAATATTCATCAGATTTCTCTTCTTCTACAACCTTCTCTGCTGCCTCGATCAATTCCTCAAGATGTGCTTTCTGATCAGCAAGAAGTTCATCGTCCATCTTTGCTGCAAGCTCTTTCGCCTGATCGATCACGCCCTGAAGTTTCTCAGGTGTTGAATGGAAGTCGATTGTGTAAGTTTCTCCCACCTCTGTCGGGAAGGAAATCTTGTTGTCTGAGTGAACTGTTGTCTCTACCTTTGTTCCGTCAGATTTCTTCACTTCGTAAGCTGCGATATTCTCATATTCGCCTGTAAATGTATTTCCATTTCTTGATGTAATCTCGAAACGATCTGCTTTACCTTCTGACCAGTTCATGTCGATCTCAAAGTTGCCTCTTGCAACGATACCTTCTACATGTCCTGTGTTCCACTGCTCTGGGATTGCCGGCAGGAACTGTACATAACCAAGCTGGCTCTGAAGAAGCATCTCATTTACACCTGCTGTATAACCAAAGTTACCATCGATCTGGAAGATCGGGTATCCTTTGTAGTTTGCTCCTCCACCGTGTGATGAGAGAAGATTTGTCAGGAATCCTGAATTTCCGCCACCAACTGCGGACTGTACGATCTGGAATGCCTCATTAGAGTGTCCTGTACGTGCCCAAAGGTTCAGTTTGTGTGCTTTTGACCAACCTGTTGCATCCAGGCCTCTTTCGTTCAGGGATACGATTGCTGCATCCATGAATTCCGGATTGTCTTTGCTGATCATATTACATGGATATAATGCCATCAGATGTGACAGATGACGGTGCGGTGGCTGTACTCCTCCACTCTGTGCGCCAAGGCTCTGTCTCCACTGTGGGATATCAATCTCACCAAGGTCTCCTGCCTGTGCTTTTCCGAAATGTGTTTCTTCATACCACTCTTTTACCTGTCCGTCGTCACCAACTAAGACTGGATCCAGTTTGGACTGTTTTTCTTTCCACTGTTCAACCAGATCTGCATCAACACCTAATGTCTCTGCTGCCTGAATTGTATTCTCAAAGTGCTGCCAGATAAACTGCTGATCGTAAGATGCACCGTTTACGATCGGTCCGTTCTCCGGTGAGTAAGAAGGAGCTGATACGTAACGCTGCTGATACTCACTCCAGTAAAGAGCCTCATTCCAGAAGTTTGCAACTTCTTTCAGAGATGGATACAATTCGTTTTTCAGGTAATCTGTGTCTTCTGTGTACAGATAGTACTCATATGCATTCAGAAGTGCCCATGCAGAACCGATTGGGTTCCATCCGGCTGCGTTGTTTTTCTGTCCAAGTGCTGAGAACATATATGGTGTACTAAAACATCCTACGAGCCATCCGTTTTCTTCTCCCTCATCACTCTTAATACCGAAAGCTGCTGCTGCCGCATAACGTCCGGCCTCTTTCAGAACATTCAGGTAATCATTGTATGCTATCTGACATTCTGCAAGGTTACTTGCCAGTGTCGGCCAGTAGTTCATCTGAACATTGATATTGAAGTGGTAATCTCCACCCCACTGGAAGTATCCTTCTCCCCAGACACCCTGAAGGTTTGTCGGAAGAGCTCCTTCTCTTGATCCGGCGATTGTCAGATAACGTCCAAACTGGTAACAGATTACTTCCAGAGCTCTCTGCTCGGATTCTGTAGGAATTTCACCACCATTGTTGTCTACCATGTTACGGTACTTTTTGATCAGTTCATCTGTAGGAATTGTAGGAACTTCTTCGTTAAATCCTAATTCCATACGGGAGAACAATGCATCATGATCTGCTACATGGTCTTTTTTCAGTGCTTCGTATCCTTTTTTCGCTGCTGCATTGATTCTTGCTGTAACTGCATCATGTGGATCTTCTCCACGGAAATTTGGAAGCTCCATCTTGTAGTCTGTACCACATGCAAAGATCAATGTAACTGCATCCGCGTCAGATACTGTGATGGATGGATTTGAACCATTGGCATTTGAAGAAAGGTTTCCTCCCTCGTTGATAACTTTCAACTGTGCTTCAATGTTCAATCCGTTTCCGCCTAATGCATCACGCATTGTGATTGTATCACCGTCAACTGTACTCTTATGAGTTCTTCCTCCGATCAGACTCTGAAGATTTGTATCAAAGCTGATCTTTCCTTTCTGGTCTGCGCTCAGACGTACTGCCATTACATTATCCGGGTAACTGTCAAAGTATTCTCTTGTATAATGAACACCTTCATAATCATAGTTTACAGTTGCCAAGGCTGTACGCATATCCAGATCTCTGACATAATTGGACACTTTTGAAGAGTCCTGATTATTGGAGATATACAGGTTTGCATAATCCTTCGGTGCGCTGTATCCTACCAAATCTCCCATGAGCTTATTCAACCAATCCATTGCCTCACCTTTTGTATTGGTTCCGCTTGCCTCATAGGAATCTTCATTAAATCCAAAGACATACTCTGATTTATCATCCAATTTCTCGCGGATTGCATTCAAATTATCTTTGATTTTCTGAAGATCTGCATCTGTCTCTGTTCTGTTTGTTGTACCATAGCTATAGCCATTATAACTTGTCGGTCCACCTTCCCAAACAGTTTTTTCATTAATATGGATCTTGTCTTTATTAATGCCGCCGAATACAAGACTTCCCATATAACCATTTCCGATTGCCAATGACTGCGTCTGCCAATCTGTCGCTGGTTCATCATACCAGACTCTTAAAAGATTATCGTTCTTTGCAGATTCTTCCGCTACTGCCACTTCTGGTTCTTCTGCAAAAACGTTTGTCGGAACTAATGAAACAGCCATTGCCACTGCTGTTGTAATTCCAACAAGCTTTTTAAACTTCTTCCTCATTCTTTTACCTCCTGGTTACTTAACTGAACAGTTTTCCTTTTCTGTTCCTATGTTGTTTTCACAGTTCCCTGTGTATTTCAACTTTACAGACATTACTGCCTGTAGAAACCTCCTTTCCATTCTTTATATTTCAACAGCTCTTATAACCTCTGTTGTTTGCGTTAGTTGCATAACATATATCACCCACATTGTTTATTTATACAGTTCACAGAATATACAATTTTTCTTCACGTTTTAAACATATTTTTTTCACATTTAGTCGTTCTAAAATTATACCATAGCCACTGAATAAAATCTTGGACAATATAGGACATAAAATATAACGTTTTTCACTTTTCCGTTTTTTTGTATATTTCTTTTTTATTTTTCCTTGCACTTTTTGTATATTTTTCTGTCATTTTCTTTTTTATCCAACATAGCTTTTATGCTATTTGCCAATGTGCGAAAAACCATATGCTATTTTTATAAATAATCGCGTATATTTATTCATTTAAAAAAGCTCCGGTGATTTCAAAAAACACCAGAGCTTCAAATCTTTTATATCTAGTTTTATTTTTAACTTTCTTTGCCTTCCCCGGCAAAGTATTCTTTCACAAGTCTCACAACAACACCTGACAATAAGAATACTGCGATCAGGTTCGGGATTGCCATCAGACCATTGAATGTCTCAGCAATATTCCACATCAGTCCAAGTTCCATTGTAGCACCTACAATTGCAACGAGTGCATAGAGTACCATGAATGGCTTATTCGCTTTTGTACCAAGAAGGAATTCCACACATCTCGTTCCGTACAATCCCCATCCGATAATCGTAGAAAATGCAAAACAACACATCGCAACAGCTGTGAAAATAGATACCCAGTTTCCATAAGTGGATGTAAATCCAAGAATAGTAAGTTCTGCTCCTGCCGCCTCTCCATATCCAACCGGAACACCGCTGCACAGAATAACGAGTGCTGTCAATGTACAGATTACAATGGTATCAACAAATACTTCGAAGATTCCGAAAAATCCCTGCTTTACAGGCTTTTTCGTATCTGCACATGCATGTGCGATAGAACCTGTACCAAGTCCTGCCTCATTAGAGAAGATTCCTCTGGAAACACCTTTCTTCATACTCATAAAGAAAGATCCCACGGCGCCTCCGGTCACAGATGCCGGTGAAAATGCGCCTTCGAGAATGGATCCAAATACAGTAGGAATGTTCTGGAAATTCAGAACAACAACTCCAAGTGCAAGAACTATATAGATCAATGCCATAAACGGAACAAGCTTCTCTGTGACCTGACCGATTCTCTTAATTCCGCCAAGAAGGATCAGACCGATCAAAACTGCAAGCACAATTCCGATAATCAGATTCAATGTTCCAACGGAATCTTTTCCTATGATTCCATAGTTAAAAAGTGCAGAATCGATTGCTGTTGTGATTGTATTCACCTGTGTTGCATTTCCTGTTCCAAATACTGTCAGAACTCCGAATGCAGCGAACAGATAAGCCAGCCAGTGCCAATGCTTTTTCAGACCATTTTTGATATAATACATCGGTCCACCGACACGATCTCCTTCCACATTCGTCTCATGGAAATGAACTGCAAGAGTAACTTCGGAAAACTTTGTACACATTCCAAGAAGTGCTGAGATCCACATCCAGAACACTGCGCCCGGTCCTCCGATTGCGATAGCACCGGCAACCCCGGCGATATTTCCGGTTCCGACCGTCGCCGCCAGCGCAGTGCAGGTCGTCAAAAGCTGTCCCTTCCCGCCGCTCCCAACCGTCTCTCCCCACCAGACTCTGATATGACGGATCGGAAATCCCCGCAGACGCACCATGCAGAGAACTCCAACCGCCAGAAACAGTCCCAAAAGCCACGGTCCCCACACCATTTTCTGTACGATTCTGAGTGCTTCCATCCGAGCACCTTTCTATATCTATTTTCACTCTATCAAACCAATCTTATGATTTACTATGATATTTCATTCTCCAAGCCGTGATATTGCCTTCCGAGAACTCTCTTTCCATCCACGTTTTGTTACTGTACACGCATACGTGTCCAGTAACCACGTTTTCTTACACTTTCTGTAAACATCCGCAAACCCCATGACAAACCAGACCGGCAGTGCTACAATAAGCATATCGGACAGGCGGACAAATTTCCAAATCTCTGTCCTTCTGGAAAGGATGAAAACAATATGCCAGGTTTTACCACGCACTATATATTCGGCATGAAAGCATACAACGATATGCCGTTCACACCCTTAAAACACACGATCGCCAAATACCGCTGGCTCTACCAGCTCGGTCTGCAGGGACCGGATATGTTTTTCTATAATATCCCGATCCTGCGCCACCGCGATTACCGCAACGTCGGTTCCTATATGCACGAACACAAGGTAAACGCCTTTTTTGAGTGCTGTCTGCGCCGTATTGGAACCATCCGCTCGCGCCAGCAGCAGGAGGAAGCCATCTCCTATCTGGCCGGATTTATAAACCATTACATTGCCGATTCGATCTGTCATCCTTACGTGTACGGGCGCATCGGCTATCCAGTGGATGCCCCGACCTCCATGCATCACGGGATGCACGCACATCTGGAAAATGAGCTCGACGCGATCCTGCTCTGGAAATATAAAAAAAAGAAGCCGTCCGAATTTAACCAGACCGCCACGATCTGTCTAAATGGACAGGAAATCCAGTTTATTTCCCATTTCCTGGCTTCCTGCATCAACGAAACCTATTATCCGATCACCTACCGCAACAACTTCCAGGTTACTCCGGCGATGGTGCACCGCTCCATCTGGGCGCTGCGCTTCGGCTGCCGGACACTCTCGGACAAGAACGGCAAGAAAAAATTCGGCATTGCACAGGTCGAATCCATCTTCGTCAACCACCCAGTTGCTTCCGCGAAAATGGTAACGGACTCCGTAACCGACTACCGGAGCAGCTGTAACCTAAACCACGAAGCATGGGGCAACCCGTGGGATCCGACCCGCGTCTCAACCGCCTCGTTTGTTGATCTCTTCCATGAAACATTGGACAAATGCAGCCGTGTCTATGCGCTTTTAAACAGCGCCGTCACAGACAACATGCCGTTAGATAAACAGGATTTATCGCCGCTTCTGGCTGAACTGGGGAATGAGTCTTATCACAGCGGACTACCTGTTGAGTGAAAACACGTACTTCGGTTCCTGGTAAATAAAAGCTGTCATATGAAGAACACTCATCTGTTTCTCATATGACAGCTTTTTTGATCACTTTTCTCTTAATTATACACAGAAAATATCCCGTGTCTGTGCAGACAACCTCTTATTCTGCGTTCTCTGTCTCTTCCTCCGCCTCAGTCGTATCGTACTCGCCTGCTGCTTCTTTCTCTTTCACCTTGGAAATCAGCTCTTTGGTATCCGGAAGTTTGAAATCTGCGCCAGCCTCATAGGAACCACTGATAAACCATGCGTCCTCGTTATCCTGGTCGCTCTCCGGAACGATGCTGTAGGACAGTGCATACTGTTTCCACAGTCCGCCGTAGGAATCTTCACCGGACATCTCAATCGAGAAGTCCTGGGTGTGGACAATGTCGTTGAATCCCTTGATTAAATCTTCCGCATAGGTTCCTATCTGATCATCCGGCAGATCATCTGCCACTACCCAGATCAGCATGATCTGTTTCTTGTTCGGCTCCATATAGAAATGGAAATCGCGGCCGTACTCGTAGGTACTTGTATCCTTGAACATGTCTTCCGCGTCCGTGCTGACCTGTGTCCAGTCGATCTCAACATTTTCCTGGGTCTCAAAATTCGGATCTCCGACTACCGTCTCAGAAGTCGGTTTTACAATCGTACTCTCCGTGCATCCGCTGAGCAGCGCCATACACGCAACCATCATTATCAGAAGTTTTTTCATCGTGTTCTTCTATCCCTTCATTCACTCATTCACAGCCGGAACCAGCCCGAACCGCATGGCTATTATATAATATCGCCTTTTGTTTTTGTAGTCATTTTAGAAAAATTCAAAAAATCTTCATACTTTCCAAAATTTCCCGTAAACAATCCATCTGGACCATTTTACCGCCATTTAGCGCATCCAGGTTGTCAATCCAAATCCTCAACCGTAAGCTCTGTGTCATCCTCCTGCACACCCTGCTGTGTTTTGGCAGCCTCTGCCTCTTTCTGTGCAGGTTTTTCTTTCAGCGGCTTCTTTTCCGTGGAACCAGTTCTTACTTTTCCACTCTCTGCCAGCCGGGACGCGGCTGCATCTGCCGCCGGAACCTGTCCTGAACCAGATCGCACATCCATGTCAGACTCCGCCTGCTCTGTGCTCTCATCTGCCTCCGCTGTGCCAGGCGCCCTGTAGGACGCGCCCATCCGCTTTTCAAGCAGTTTTTCAAACTCTTCCCGCGAACAGCCGATCTCCTGCAGACGCTGTCTTCTCCGTTTTCTCCGGTCCTCCTGGCGTCTCTTTTCTTCCTGATGACGCTGGTAGAACAACCATACAAGCGCCGCACACGCCGCTGCCAGAAGCACACTGACGACCACAATCAGCACCGTTCTCACCGATACTTTCGGAAGTTTCGGCAGGGTCAGGTGGAACGAAGATTTCGCCTGCTTTGGTTTTCCGGACGCGCCTGTATTGGATGCTGCCGGATCCGATGCCGTATTTCCGTCATCCGGAGCCGTCTCCCCGTTTGCTGCCGCTTCTGCCGCCGATGCGCTGATCAGATACACCTGTCCGATCTTGCGGTCGTTGTATTTGTAAGAAAGCAGTGCCACCGCGCCCAGCGGTGCATCCTCCGGCAGATCCGTTACCACCGTCTTCTCCGCATCCGCAAACGAAGCATCCTTCGGGATCGTGATGACTGCCGACGTATCCATCGATAAATCGGACGGCTGATAGCTATTGTCTCCGATCTGCACCGGCTGATCGCCGCTTGTGTATGCCGTCTCATTTTCCGAAATATTTACATTTTCAAACCGTAGAAAGCCGAAATCCAGCAATGCAATCGTATCCTGATAATGGGTCGCCTGCGTACTCTTCATCGTGACCGCGATCTGGCGTCTGTCATCCTTGATCGCATAGGTAACAAGCGTCTGCCCCGCAACGGATGTGTAACCGGTCTTTCCGGCCACTGCATATGGATAATAGTTCGGACTCTCTGTGTCAGTCGTGATAAGAAGCTTGTGCTCCGGCTGGATGGTCACACCGTCCGGATTGTTCTTCGTCGCCGGTAATCGGTAGCTCTTATCCTTACTGATCGTTAAAAGCGTGTCATTTTTATACGCCGCCGATGCGATCAGCGCCATATCATACACCGAAGTGAGCTGTGTGTCGTCATTCAGACCGGACGGATTCGCAAAATGGCTGTTCTCACAGCCAAGCTCCGCCGTCTTCTCGTTCATCATCTTCACAAAACCGTCGCGGCTTCCGCCCACATGCTCCGCCAACGCATTCGCCGCCTGGTTGGAAGAACGCATCAGCAGCAGGTAGAGACAATCGCGCACCGAAAGCGTGTCGCCCTCCTCGATGGCGTTCTTGTTTCCGCTGCCATCTTCCACGTTGTAAACGGCATCGTGGGAAAATGTGACCGTATCATCCAGACTGCTGTTCTCAATGACTACGAGCGCCGTCAATATTTTCGTGATACTTGCCGGCGCCTTCTGCACATGGATGTTCTGCCCAAATAAAACCGCCCCGGAGTCCGCATCCATGACAATGCCTGCCTCCGACTCGATCCCCGTATCCGAGGGCCAGTCCGGCTTTGCAAATGCCGTCATCGGCATTCCGGCAGCCATCAGTGCCGTGATCATCAAACTTATCAGTAAACGTCTTAATCTCTTCATACGATTCCTTCCTGTCAGCTTTCCTTTTCCGGAAATCCTTTTGTATCATGAACGATATAAATTGGACGATCCTTCAATTCTGTAAACAGGATCGCGATATACTCCCCGATAATTCCCACAATCACGAACAGCATCGCGAACATAAAGCATAAAAGCACTACGATCGTCGCGTAACCATTGGGCGTTCCTTTGACCGCCCACTCATAAATCGTTTCCAGCATCACGAGCAGCCCCAGAAAGCCCACGATAATTCCCGAGTAAATGCCGAGCTTTAGCGGCAGATCCGAAAAGCAGAGAATCGTATTGATCGAAAATTTCAATAATTTCCGAATGCTGTACTTGCTCTCGCCCGCCACCCTGGCTCTCGCCTCATACTCGATGGTCGTCCGGTTAAATCCGATATTCTGCACATAGCCGCGCAGAAAACGCACTTTTTCCCGGTAATTGGTCTTTAACACCTGCGCCGCATTGGCAGTCAGCGCAAAGAAATCGGATGCGTTATTTTCCAGCTTCACATCTGAAATCTTGTTCAAAAATTTATAAAAAGCAGAAGACGTCAGGTTTTTGATGAATCCAGCCGATTTATTTTTCGTCCGGACCATGTTGATAACCTCATAGCCC
>OGLZ01001000.1_pt1 | contig 13614 bp, 10 predicted proteins | sample 1572991 | NCBI WGS metagenome assembly OGLZ01 (sample SAMEA2581893, study PRJEB24529) | metagenome | biome: Human gut stool | place: China | collected 2011 | reverse complement strand
TCCCTGGGAAGGCGTTTTTTATATATTAGGAAAGTTCTATCCTAATATATAAAAACGCTCCGCTTAGGATGCGCACTGCGGGAAAAGGAGGCAGAAAAATGTCAGAAAAACCAAAATATTATATAACAACAGCGATTGCCTATACATCAGGTAAACCGCATATCGGAAACACATACGAGATCGTGCTTGCAGATGCAATCGCACGTTACAAGAGAAGCCAGGGATATGATGTATTCTTCCAGACAGGAACAGATGAGCATGGACAGAAGATCGAGCTCAAAGCCGAGGAGGCTGGAATCACACCAAAGGAATTCGTAGATAATGTATCAACAGAAATCAAAAGAATCTGGGATCTGATGGATACATCTTATGACAAATTCATCCGTACAACAGATGAAGATCATGAGAAACAGGTTAAGAAGATCTTCAAGAAACTTTACGACAAGGGAGATATTTACAAGGGACATTATGAAGGAATGTACTGTACACCGTGTGAGTCTTTCTTCACAGAGTCTCAGCTTGTAGATGGAAAATGTCCGGACTGTGGACGCCCGGTTCAGCCGGCAAAGGAAGAGGCATATTTCTTCAAAATGAGCAAGTATGCAGATCGTCTGATCGAGCATATCAATACACATCCGGAGTTCATCCAGCCGGTTGCCCGTAAGAACGAGATGATGAACAACTTCCTTCTTCTGGGACTTCAGGATCTGTGTGTATCCAGAACATCCTTCAAGTGGGGGATTCCGGTAGATTTCGATCCAAAGCACGTTGTATATGTATGGCTTGATGCTCTTACAAACTATATCACAGGAATCGGATATGATGCAGACGGAAACAGTACAGAGCAGTTCAACAAGCTGTGGCCGGCAGACCTTCATCTGATCGGAAAAGATATCATCCGTTTCCATACAATTTACTGGCCAATCTTCCTTATGGCACTTGATCTTCCACTTCCGAAACAGGTGTTCGGACATCCGTGGCTGCTTCAGGGAGACGGTAAGATGAGTAAGTCTAAAGGAAATGTTCTCTATGCAGATGAACTCGTTGATTTCTTTGGTGTAGATGCAGTTCGCTACTTCGTACTTCATGAGATGCCATTCGAGAATGACGGTGTTATTTCCTGGGAGCTGATGGTAGAGCGTCTGAACTCTGATCTTGCAAATACACTTGGAAACCTTGTAAACAGAACTGTTTCTATGACAAACAAATACTTCGGCGGAACAGTAGAAGATAAGGGTGTTGTAGAAGATGTAGATGCAGAACTGAAAGCAGTTGTAGAGAATGCTTCTAAAGCAGTTGATGCTAAGATGGCAGACCTCCGCGTTGCCGATGCGATTACAGAAATCTTCAATCTGTTCAAACGCTGCAATAAATATATTGATGAGACAACTCCTTGGGTACTCGGAAAAGATGAATCCAAGAAGGATCGCCTTTCTACAGTACTTTGGAATCTGATCCAGAGCATTTCTGAAGGTGCAAGACTTCTTGAATCTTTTATGCCTTCTACAAGTAAGAAGATCCTTGAGCAGCTTGGTAACGGACATGTAACAGAGAAACCGGAGATCCTGTTCCAGCGAATGGATCTCGAAGAGGTTATGAAGAAAGTTGAAGAACTTCATCCGAAGGTAGAAGAAAAGAAAGAGGAAGAAGCTGTTATCGACATTGAGCCGAAAGATGAGATCACATTTGAGCAGTTCGGAGCAATGCAGTTCCAGGTTGGAGAGATCATTGCATGTGAGGCTGTAAAGAAATCCAAAAAGCTTCTCTGCTCTCAGGTAAAAGTTGGAAGCCAGGTAAAACAGATCGTATCCGGAATCAAAGCACATTACACACCGGAAGAAATGGTTGGTAAGAAAGTTATGGTTCTTGTAAACCTGAAACCTGCGAAGCTGGCAGGCGTACTTTCAGAGGGGATGCTACTTTGTGCAGAAGATGCAGAAGGTAACCTTGCACTGATGACACCGGAAAAAGAAATGCCGACTGGAGCAGAAATCTGTTAATTGAAATGTTTGAAAATTCAGATAATTATAACCAAAGCAGATAATAAATAAAAAATATAAAAAAATCAAATGAATATATTGACAAATTAGACGCCGAATGTTATTATATAACCATCAAAGAGAGAAAGAAATCTCCCAAAGATATTTAACTAAGAAGGCAAAAGTAACAGATGCCTGATTAGATTAAAAATACAAGTTCAACAGGAGGTCAGTCCCATGGACAGTATAGTTTCAGATTTTTATCAATATGTCAGTGGTATGATGAGTGAAGGTTCCTGTGAAGAAAGAGACCTTTGCCAAGCGTAAAAGTCCAGTAGAAAGAAAAGAAGATCAAAGATCGGAGAGTACGGAAACTGGAAGCAAAGAGAAAAAGATGAATCACTCATAGATGTATTGAATAAAAATACCGCATATAACATAGAATGAAAAATGTGTAAAGAAACATTGAAAGGACATGTTATAATCTCAGATTTGTTATAAAAGCAGGAATGACTTGACAGAAGATTTAATACATAAAGTATTGAATGGATATGAAAATCATTCAAGTGATAAAATAACAGACGACAAAGGTCTCACAGGAACGTAGAATCGCGAATAATCTCCGATACAAAATATAAAATTATAATAATAATACAATTAAATAACACTAAAAATGCACTTTCAAAAGGAATTGAAGGTGCATTTTTTTGACATTACAGACCTCATATGGTAGAATAATGAAAGAGTATCGGCTAGTGCCTAATGGACACATTCAGACCAAAACTAATATTTCAATGACAATGAGGTGAGTACAGTGGATAAGTATGAATATAAGTTAAAGACAGAAGAGATGCTGGAACTTATGGAAGATGGAGAATACAGAAAAGCAGCGGCAGCAGCAGATCTGATTGACTGGAAGCGTGTCCGTAACGCAGGGATGCTGATGAATGTCAGTGATATTTATGAAAAAACAAAAGAGTATCAGAAGAGCTATGATGTGATGAATCTTGCATATCGCCGTTCTGAAGGAAGCCGCAAGGTGATTTATAAGTTATGTTCTCTTGCAATTAAGACAAAGAATATAGATGAAGCAATCGACTATTATGACGAATTTATCCAGATTGCACCGAAAGATCCGAACAGGCATATCCTTAGATATCAGATCTTAAGAGCGCAGAGGGCGCCGATCGAACAGCAGATTGAGGCTCTGGAGGAATTTAAAAAGGCAGAATATATTGAAGAGTGGGCTTATGAACTGGCGAAGCTTTATCGCGAAGCAGGTATGATGACAGAATGTCTGGAAGAGTGTGATGATCTGATCCTCTGGTTCAGCGAGGGTAAGTATGTTTATAAGGCAATGGAACTGAAGATGCAGTATAAGCCATTGTCACCATCGCAGCAGCAGAAATATGATCACAGATATGAGAAGCTTTCTTCAGAGACAGAAGAAATACCGGATCTGGCTTCCTATTTAGGAGAAGACGAGGAAAAAGATTCTGCGTCAGAAGGAGCTGAAGCACTTGGAGATACAAGATCAATCGGGCTGACAGAGCAGCCGGTGATGGAGAACGACAGTACTTCCGATGTGATTGACACGGATGCGGTTACTTTGGAAGCGGCAGAAGAGCCGGATGCCGAAGTAGAAAATCAGGAAGAAGCAGGAGTAGAAACAGCAGAAGTTATAGAAGTTTCCGAGGATGAGTCAGAAGTTCAGCCGGCAACGGTAGAGACAAGTGGAGATAAGAGAACACTTAGCAAAAATACTGCTTCCATACCGATTGTCAGTAAGAATCCGGTAAAACCAGTCAAGAAGAAACTTGGAGATACGATGCGGTTAGATGAAGCTCTGCAGCAATTACTCAATCCAAAACCGGAAGTTCAGGCAGAACCGGGAGAAGAAGTCGAACCGGATATGACAGATCTGGAAGAGGATATTGCAGCAATTGAGGATGTAGAAGATCTTGAGATCGTGAATCAACTGACAGAAGAGAAGAAAGCTGAGGAAGCCAGTAAAGAACGAGTAGTTCCATCAGGAATGAAAGAGCTGATACCGGAACCGGAGACAGAAGAAGAACTTATAGAACAGGCAGTGGAGGAGACTTCAGAAGATGTCCCAGAAGATGCAGTTGCTATAGAAGCAGAATCGGAAGAAGTTCTTGAAGTAGAAGAGGCAGAACCGGAAGAGGAAGAAATCCTTGAAGCAGGAGAAGCAGAACCGGAAGAGGAAGAAATCCTTGAAGTAGAAGAAGCAGAACCGGAAGAGGAAGAAATCCTTGAAATAGATGAAGCTGAGTCAGAAGATCTGACAGATGAATCAGAAGATTTGTCTGAGGTGGAGGAACTGATCTCAGAAACTGAAGTTGTCAATGATGAAGATGATTCAGAAGGAGCAGCAGTAAGAGAGACTATGGACAATAAAAATAATGAAGAACCAATTTTATCACCAGAGATACAGAAACTGATTGATGAGATTGAAGGTGTTATTCCGGAAGAGGAAGAAGTAGATGCAACAGTAAGTTCAGAAGAAGTTCTTGAGGTAGAAGAAGAACCACATGAAAATATGGGAGAGCTTGCGGATGATCTCAGACTCGGTGAGGACGAGTACGAAGATTATGATGCGTATGACTGGGATGATGCAGAAGAGTTTGACGAAGACGATATTTTAGATGATTATGAAGAGTCTGATGACGATTTGTTGGATGATTATGAAGAGTCTGATGACGATCTGCCGGATGATTATGAAGAGTCTGATGATGATCTGTTCGGTGAGGAAGAAGGATATGATGATCTGGATGCTTATGGTTATGAAGAAGACGATGAGGATGATGAAGTAATCAATCCAAGAGATCTTTTCACAGCGGAAGATAAGGTTTCAGATGATGATCTTCTTGGTCTGAATTCTTATGAAGAAGTGCCAAATTTTGAAGATGAATTCAGCGTGAATCCAGCGCATAGTGAGGAACCGGATGACAGAGAGATTCCGGATGAAGATGGCGGAATTGATATCATGTCTGCGACGACACCATTGAGCCGTAAAGAGACTGCAAAATTGATCGCAACAGGTAAGACATCACCATTACCGTTAGATGAGATTGCAGATGCAATGTCTGATACAGGATTTATCGTACATGGTCGTTATGATCTTGAAACACAGAGTGGAATCGGTACAAGAGCAGGGCTTACAGAGGAACAGAAAAAACTCTTCTCTTATTTTGTACCTGTGCGTGGTATGAGTGAGCAGCTGGTAGATGTACTTGAGCAGGATAAGAACTGTACAAACCGCAAAGGAACTTCCAGAACAGGAAACCTTTTGATCATTGGAAACAAAGGAAATGGAAAGACAGTCCTCGCTGTTGATGTTGTAAAGGCAATTCAGAAGCAGCGTGATATCCGTCAGGGTAAGGTTGCAATTGTGACAGGTGAGTCACTGAATAAGAAGAGAATCGGAGACATTTTCCGTAAATTGTACGGCGGTGCACTGATCATTGAAAAAGCCGGACAGATGAACGAAAAAACACTCGCCAAGCTGAACAAAGCAATGGAGCAGGATACAGGAGAACTTTTGGTAGTTCTTGAAGAGCAGAGAAAACCACTGGACAGACTTCTTTCTTCCAACAGAGAATTCAGAAGAAAATTTACTTCCAGACTTGAAGTGCCGATCTTTATTAATGATGAGCTTGTAACATTTGGACAGACTTATGCTCAGGAGAATGGTTACAGAATCGATGAGATGGGAATTCTTGCACTGTACAGTAAGATTGATTCTTTACAGAGAGAAGATCATGCAGTGACAGTAGCAGAAGTGAAAGAAGTGATGGATGATGCAATCGCTCATTCACAGAAAGCTTCCGCAAAGAAGCTTGTGAAGAGAGTATTTGGAAAGAATACAGATTCTTCCGACAGAATTCTGCTTTCAGAGAAAGATTTCAACATTTAATGACATATATTTGTTAAGAATTAATAGACAGTCAGTAAAACGACTGTCTATTTTTGTGCAATAATACATTTTCTCTTTCTTTTTTATACAGTATCAAGTATAATAAAACTATAGTGTTCAAGGGTAGAATAAAACTTTGTTACCAATTGAATGATTCGGTAATGTGCCTTGATCTATAAGAAATTGTATGGTTTTTAAATCATTACAATCAGGAATATATTTGAGCAGTGAGGTGGCTTTATGGTTAAGAAAAACAGCACGAAGACGAAAGTGCAGCCTTATGAGATCGGAGAACTTGACCATTATCTTTTTGGGCAGGGAAATCATTATGAGATTTATAAAAAGATGGGTGCCCATGAGGTGACAAAGAACGGAAAAAGAGGAGTATATTTTGCGGTATGGGCTCCTCATGCAGTAAACGTTTCTGTAATCGGAGAGTTTAATGACTGGGATGAGACGAAAGATAAGATGAAGAGAGGGGAGCCTCTCGGAATATATACATGCTTCGTTCCGGAGGCGAAGAAAGGGGATTTGTATAAGTTCTGTATAGAGACACAGGCGGGTGAGAAGATTTACAAAGCAGATCCATTTGCTAATTATGCAGAGCTCCGGCCGGGAACAGCTTCCAGAATCACAGACATTTCTAATCTGAACTGGTCAGACAGTAAGTGGATGACTGCTCGTGAGAAATGGGATAACAAAGAAGAACCAGTGTCTATTTATGAAGTACATATGGGTTCCTGGATGAGACATCCTGGAAGAGAAGATGAAGGATTTTATACATATCGTGAGTTTGCAGAAGCAATTACAAAGTATGTAAAAGAGATGGGATATACTCATGTTGAGTTGATGGGAATCGCAGAGCATCCATTTGACGGTTCCTGGGGATATCAGGTAACCGGATATTATGCACCAACTGCACGCTATGGAACACCGGAAGATTTTGCATATATGGTGAATTACCTTCATAAGAATAATATCGGTGTTATTCTTGACTGGGTACCGGCGCATTTCCCGAAAGATGCACATGGTCTGGCAGATTTTGACGGAACACCGACATTCGAATATCCAGATCCGAGAAAGGGCGAGCATCCTGATTGGGGAACGAAGGTGTTCAATTATGAAAAACCGGAAGTTTCTAACTTCCTTCTGGCGAATGCATTGTTCTGGATTGAACATTATCATGTAGACGGACTTCGTGTAGATGCAGTGGCATCTATGCTGTATCTGGACTACGGAAGAGAAGATGGACAGTGGATTCCGAATAAATTTGGCGGAAATGAGAATCTTGAGGCGATTGCATTCTTTAAACATCTGAACTCTGTGGTTTGCGGAAGAAATAAAGGCGTTATGATGATTGCAGAAGAGTCCACAGCATGGCCGAAGGTGACAGGATCTCCTGAGGATGACGGACTTGGATTTACTTTGAAGTGGAATATGGGTTGGATGCATGACTTTACAGAGTACATGAAACTGGATCCGTATTTCAGAAAAAATGCACACCATATGATGACATTTTCCATGGAATATGCATATTCAGAGAACTATATTCTTGTACTTTCTCATGATGAGGTTGTTCATCTGAAATGCTCCATGTTGAATAAGATGCCGGGAGAAGGATGGGATAAGTTCCGCAACTTGAAAGCGGCATATGCATTTATGATGGGACATCCTGGAAAGAAACTTCTCTTTATGGGACAGGAGTTCGCACAACTTCGTGAGTGGAGTGAAGAGAGAGAACTGGATTGGTTCCTTCTTGCAGAAGAACCGCATCAGCAGATTCAGAACTGGTATAAAGATTTGCTTCATCTTTATAAGAAGAATAAGGCATTGTATGAGTTGGATAATGATCCGAAGGGATTTGACTGGATCAATAAGGATGATATCTTCCGGAGTATTTTCAGTTTCACAAGACATTCAAAAGATGGTAAGAAAAATCTGCTCTTTGTATGCAATTTTACACCGGTAGACAGACCAGATTACCGTGTTGGTGTTCCGAGAAGAAAGCAGTGTAAGCTTGTTCTTAACAGTGATGCGCCAAAATACGGTGGATCAGGGGAAGAACGCCCATTGGTTTACAAGCCAGAGAAACAGGAATGTGATGGTCAGAAATATTCCTTTGCATATCCTCTTCCGGGATATGGTGTGGCAGTATTTGAGTATTAAGTTGCATAGTATGATATTTTCCACGAATAGATGGAACAGGAATTAGACATACATTGATTTGCCCCTGCATAGATTGTAAAAAACAAACTATGCAGGGGCTTTTCTATGAGAGAATATATTGAGGAGCGTGCAGTAGAAATTGCAAATTATATTATAGAAAATAATGCGACAGTGAGACAGACAGCGAAACAGTTTCGGATTAGTAAGAGTACGGTGCATAAGGATGTTACAGAACGTCTGCTTCAGATCAACCCATCATTGGCTCATGAAACGCGTAAGGTTTTAGACACCAACAAATCAGAACGTCACATCCGGGGAGGGCTCGCTACCAAAGAAAAATATTTACACTTGCATACTTCCAATTATTGAAGTTAATGTTACAATAAAAGAGGATATCCAATCGGAAACACGGACATTGAGAGGAGACTGTTCAAATGCGGGTGGCAATCATTGAAAGGAATGAAAAAGTATTAGAAGAACTGAAAAAAGGTTTGAAACGCGTAGATCCGAATTACGAATTAGCGGGGATTGCAGGGAACGGACAGTCTGCATATGAGATGATAACAGTTATGCAGCCAAACCTTGTTATTATGGATATTGGGCTTCCACGGATGAATGGATTAAATCTTTTGAGAAAATTACGCACGGAAGGACGCGAGTTTCGTGTGATTATTATAACAAAGGATGAAGATTTTCAACAGGCAAAGCAGGCAATCGATCTGGGGGTGGACGGATATTTAGTACAGCCGTTTCAGCCGATGGAGCTTAAGAAGGCATTAAGCCGTATTCATGAAAAAATCAGGAATGAGTATTGGATGCAGGCTTCTTTTACTGTTGAAAATGTTCTGTTGAGCTGCAGAGATGGAGAAATTATATCGAATCAGAAGTTAAATGAAATGACCATCCGGAGATTTGGTTTTACAGTGGATGATCCGGGATATTTATTTACGGTTTCAATGGCAGACGAATACGAGGAGCAGAAGGAGAATGTACGTGGATTTCTCGAAGAAATCTGTAGACATGAGTGTGGATTTTCGGCATCTGTTATATGTTCGGATCAATGGAAAAAGGTGTACCTGATCATTTACCGGGTATATGAAGCCAGGAACTGGAAAGAATATTTTCAAAAAAATGTGGTTACTGGGTTATGTAGGAAGTTTCCGGGGACAATTATTTGTGTGTGGATAGAGACAAAACAGCTGACAAAGCTGGAAGAGGCAATGATTCAGACAGGGAGCCTTATGGAATGGAATCTTCTTCAGCCACGAGGAGTTTTGATCTGTCAGCAGACAGTTGAGAAATTTGAAGTTGTTCCGGTGCGTTATCCGGTAGAATTAGAACAACGAATGCGGGAAATGATTTTCGATGAAAACAAGAAAGAAATTGCCAGACAATTTCAACTTGTTTGTGAGGAAATGAAAAGAGAAAAATATTTTCCAAAAGAAATAAAATACAGTATTATTCGTTTTTGCATGGCAGCTGGATTAAATTATAGAAATTATGGCGGGCAGATTGACGAAACAGAAATCCTGAGTCTTATGCAGCAGATTACATATGCCATCAGCTGGAAACAGATAGAGAAAGCGATTCAAGGATTGGAACGGATGATATCATATGAACATAAATTTGAGCGGTACAGTACGCTTATTCAAAAAGCAATGGAAATTGTAAGAAAAGAATATGACAGAGGTATTACATTGGAAGAAGCAGCGAGCCAGCTTTATGTATCAGAAGAATACCTGAGTTCTCAGTTTAAGAAGGAGACAGGATATAATTTTACAGAAACTGTGAGGAAATACAGGATAGAAAAAATAAAGGATCTTCTCAGGACAACAAAATATAAGATGAATCAGATTGCGGGGCTTGTCGGTTACTCTGATCCCAAATATATGAGTAAGGTGTTTAAAGAGGAGGAAGGAATTTTACCGACGGAATACAGACGTAACTCCAATGGGATTTCATAATCAAGAGTAATTTCATGCTGTTTATAGGAAAAAGTAGAGAATAAGTGGTATATTTAATTAAAAAAATACTCCTTTATAAAAAATTTCACCCTTTTAAATATAAAAAATGTGCTATGATACAAATGAAAAATGAAAAGGATTTCATAGCCGTTAAGGCAGAAAGAGGTGAAAAGAATGAGTACAATGAACATTACTTTCAAACACCCGGATGAGATCATTGATTTCTTGAACACAGTATGTAAATTTGACTTTAACATGGACATGAGAAGAGGACGGGCAGTAGTAGATGCGAAATCATTACTTGGAATCATGAATCTGGGATTGAATAACGTGATTGAACTGCAGATGTATGCAGATGATTGTACAGAACTTGAAAGACAGCTAGAAAGATTTGTAGCATAAAATGGAACATAAAAATGGGATGTCGGGCATTTGTTCGGCATCTTTTTTGTTCTGGATAGATCAGAAGGGGAATAATTACCGCGTATAGTAATAGAAATTGTGGATAAGATTTTATTTTACATAAACAAATACTTGTAAATCAAGGATTCCTCTACTATAATGAAGAACAGAAAAAAATATATAGATAAAGCAAATAGTTTTGATTGGATTTGACAGGAGGAAAGATTTGAAGAAAGAATTAGTGATTGTCCTTGACTTCGGTGGACAGTATAACCAGCTAGTCGCAAGACGTGTCAGGGAGTGTAATGTATATTGTGAAATTTATTCATATAAGACAGATATTGAAAAAATCAAAGAGATGAATCCGAAAGGAATCATTCTCACAGGCGGACCAAACAGCTGTTATGAGCCGGATTCACCGACTTATTCAGAAGAACTGTTCAAGCTTGGAATTCCGGTTCTCGGACTTTGCTATGGCGCACAGCTGATGTCTCATGTACTTGGCGGAAAAGTTGAGCGTGCAGATGTAAGAGAATACGGCAAGACAGAAGTTATTATTGATAAAAAAGACTCCAAAGTATTTGAGGGTGTTTCAGAGACAACAACATGTTGGATGAGCCATTTTGATTATATTTCAAAAATTGCTCCGGGATTTGAAATTACAGCACACACTGCTGACTGTCCGGTTGCAGCAGCTGAGAACGCAGCTGAGAAATTGTATGCAATCCAGTTCCATCCAGAAGTACTTCATACAGTAGAAGGAACAAAGATGATCAACAACTTTGTAAAAAATGTATGTGAATGTGCGGGCGACTGGAAGATGGATGCTTTTGTTGAGAATACAATTGCAGAGATCCGCGAGAAGGTTGGAAACGGAAGAGTATTGCTCGCATTGTCAGGTGGGGTTGACTCTTCAGTGGCAGCAGGACTTCTTTCCAAAGCCATTGGAAAACAGCTTACTTGTGTATTCGTAGATCACGGTCTGCTTCGTAAAGATGAAGGTGATGAGGTAGAAGCTGTATTCGGACCGGAAGGACAGTTTGACCTGATCTTTATCCGTGTAAATGCGCAGGAAAGATATTATAACAAACTTGCAGGCGTTACAGAGCCAGAAGCAAAACGTAAGATTATCGGTGAAGAATTCATCCGTATCTTCGAAGAAGAAGCAAAGAAGATCGGTACTGTTGAATTCCTTGCACAGGGAACAATTTATCCGGATGTTGTAGAAAGTGGTCTTGGCGGAGAATCCGCAGTGATCAAATCTCATCATAATGTAGGAGGACTTCCGGATTTTGTAGATTTCAAAGAAATCATTGAGCCGCTTCGTGATCTTTTCAAAGATGAAGTTCGTAAAGCAGGACTTGAGCTTGGACTTCCTGAAAGACTCGTATTCCGTCAGCCATTCCCAGGACCGGGACTTGGAGTACGTATCATCGGCGAAGTAACAGCTGAGAAAGTTCGTATCGTTCAGGATGCAGATGCTATTTATCGTGAAGAGATTGAAAATGCCGGACTTGATAAGACAATCGGTCAGTATTTTGCAGCACTTACGAATATGAGAAGCGTTGGTGTTATGGGTGATGAGAGAACTTATGACTATGCTGTAGCTCTTAGAGCTGTTAATACGATTGATTTCATGACTGCAGAGGCGGCGGAGATTCCGTATGAAGTTCTGAATAAGGTGATGAGCAGAGTTATAAATGAAGTTCGTGGGGTGAATAGAATATTCTATGATCTGACGAGTAAGCCACCGGGAACGATTGAGTTTGAATAGTTGACGCTGGGCTACAAAGCCCGTAACCACGGGGCTTTGCGGCTTTGGGTGTTTGAAATTGCATTATCATTGCATTTTTATATTTCTTTGTGATACATTGCAGTATGCTGATTACTGGTATAATTAGCAATACTTTGAGAAGCTGACTGGTAGCTGAGAACCCCGGTCAGCTTCTTTGCAATCTCAATATTGGTGTTTGGATACAGATGACCATAAGTTCCTAGTGTCGTCTGTATTTTTTCATGTCCAAGACGCTCTTTAATCAGCAGTGGATTTTCGCCCATGCTGATAAGCAGGGAAGCATGCGAATGTCTCAGGGCATGAATTTTGATTCTGTGGACACCAGCTAAATTTGCCAATTTCTCTAATGCTCTTGGAAGCGTTGTTTTGCTGGTGGGTGTACTGTTATAACTCAGTACGAATCCACAATTTGGTAAAACCTTTGCCTGGACCGCCTTCCATTCTTGTAATTCCTTGATGGTATCAGCATCAATATAAATGGTACGGTTGCTTGCCTGCGTCTTAGGTTCAACGAATTTGTAGTCATTCATTGTTTTATAGTACAGTGTTTTACTAATAATCAGCATACCTGTTTCAAAATCAATATCATCCCACTGTAAGGCGGCAGCCTCTCCAATACGCATTCCAGTCATAAATAAAAGCCAGAACGAGATGAAGAGATAGTGCTCGTAGTAGTCACCTTTGTACAGCAGGGATATTACCTTCTGAAACTCCTCCAAAGTCCAGAAGTCGATCTTTACTTTTTTAGATTTGATATTGCCGATCATGCGGGCAGGATTCTTCTTTGCAAGTCCGAGGATAATCGCCCGGTCAAAAGCTAAACATAACATTCCCTGAACAATGCGTACATAGTTTGGACTGAATTGTTTTGCCAACTTGAGCTGCCAGGTCTGTACATTTATCGCTTCTATTTCGGACACTTTCTTCTTGTAGAAATAGGCAAAGTGTTTTTGAATGGTCGAGTAACGATTCTTGTAGGTACTTTCTTTCACCTGAGTTTTGTACCACGGAAGATAGATTTCTTCAATAAACTTTTTGAAGGTAATGTCTTCCTTCTTATCAGCTAATTCTTCCGTTGATGCAAGAATCAATTTGGAATACTCGGCACGGGCTTCTTTTTTTGTTGAGAATCCGCTGCGGTATTTTTGAATCTGTTTTCCGGTTACAGGATGATATCCGAGGTTGGCTCGAAAATAATAAGTGCCGTTTTCTGCTTTTTTAATTGGATCTTTTGCCATGATTTCACTCCTTACTAAAATGCAAAAAGCACGATCATTCTTGCTTATCGGGCAAAGTAATCCCTAATAATTCTTCAACGGCTTCTTTTGGAACCCTGTCTAATTTTCTGGATTGATAATAGGTATGCCCCTT
>OGLZ01000983.1_pt1 | contig 13957 bp, 11 predicted proteins | sample 1572991 | NCBI WGS metagenome assembly OGLZ01 (sample SAMEA2581893, study PRJEB24529) | metagenome | biome: Human gut stool | place: China | collected 2011 | reverse complement strand
GGAGGCAAAGAGGACAAAGTGGTCACCGACTGTCCGCCCGCCCAGAATTGGGGGAAATGTGAGAAAAGGAGTTTTTGCCACAAGATCTCCCTTTCGTCCCAATTCCATAGGATTATCCTGTGTGAAGCTTGAGAAAGTAGCTCTGGATGAGCCGGACAGCCCTGTACTTTATGTAGAAGGTGCAGATCTGATGAATGGAACACCGATTTTCGATATTAAACCATATATTCCTTATGCGGATTGCCATCCGGAAGCAACAGGAAGTTTTACCGAATATTCCAAAGATCATCATCTGAAGGTAGAATTTCCCAAGGAGCTTCTGGAAAGAATACCCGGGGAAAGCAGAGAGGCTCTGATCGCAGTTCTTGCAGATGATCCCCGTCCTGCTTATCAGAATGATCCGGAACGGTCTTACGGAATGCCTTTTGGAGAGAAGGATATTCATTTTCGGGTGGATGGAGATATCCTTCGTGTTTATAATGTGACAGAATTTGTAAAAAAACAGCAGGAATCTTCGGCAGATTGTGGAAAATAACCATTTTCGGATATTTCTGTAAGAAAGGCTTGCAAAATTGGCGTTTATTCAATACAATATTAAACAGACTTTATGTTGGTAGAGTGACAAAGACTGATGGGAGATCGGTCTGAAAATATTTAGTGACATATGAGGAGCAGGAAAAATGAAGAAAATTGTTAAATTCGGAGGAAGTTCTCTGGCAAATGCAGAACAGTTTCAGAAAGTAGGGGAGATCATCAGAAGTGATGAGAGCAGACGTTATGTGGTTCCGTCCGCTCCCGGAAAGAGATTTGACGGAGATACAAAGGTTACAGATTTACTTTATAAATGTTATAATACTGCAGTTGAAGGGGAAGATTTCATCCCGATCCTGCAGGAGATCAAGGGAAGATATTATGAGATTATCCGCGGACTGAACCTTGATCTTTCTCTGGAAGATGAATTTGCTCAGATCGAAGCTGATTTCAAGGCACAGGCAGGCACAGACTATGCAGCATCCAGAGGAGAATTTCTCAATGGTAAGGTGATGGCAGCATATCTGGGCTATGAATTTGTAGATGCAGCAGATGTGATCCGTTTTGATAAGAACGGAAATCTGGACGCCGAGAAGACAGACAGACTTCTGTCCAAAAAGCTGGCAAAATGTGAACATGCCGTTATCCCTGGATTTTATGGCGCTGGTGAAGATGGAAAAGTTAAAACTTTCTCCAGAGGAGGTTCTGATGTAACCGGTTCTCTTGTGGCAAAGGCTATTAAGGCAGACCTCTATGAAAACTGGACAGATGTTTCCGGTTTCCTGGTAACAGACCCACGTATTGTTAAAAATCCGGAAGTGATTGAGAGCATTACCTACAGAGAACTCAGAGAGCTTTCTTATATGGGTGCAACTGTTCTTCATGAAGATGCGATCTTCCCGGTTCGTAAAGAGGGAATTCCGATCAACATCAAAAACACAAACAGACCGGAAGACAAGGGCACTTTTATTGTTGAGAGTACATGCAAGAAACCGAAATTTACAATCACAGGTATTGCAGGTAAGAAGGGATTCTGCTCTATCAATATTGAGAAATCCATGATGAACAGTGAGGTTGGTTTCGGACGTAAGGTACTTCAGGTATTCGAAGATCAGGGAATCAATTTTGAGCATGTTCCATCAGGAATTGATACAATGACTGTATATGTACATCAGGATGAATTCGAAGAAAAGGAACAGCAGGTAATTGCCGGAATCCATCGTGCAGTACAGCCGGATTTCGTAGAAATGGAATCTGACCTTGCACTGATCGCTGTTGTGGGACGTGGCATGAAATCCACCAGAGGTACAGCCGGCAGAATCTTCTCCGCACTTGCCCATGCAAATGTAAATGTTAAGATGATCGACCAGGGATCCAGTGAGCTGAACATCATTATTGGTGTTGAGAACAGAGATTTCGAAACTGCTGTAAAAGCAATCTATGATATTTTTGTACTTACTCAGATGTAATTCCTGTTATATAGAATCGTGGAGCTAAGGTTCATGTATCAATAAGATTATTTCAGGAATCAGCTTGTCAGTACATCGGAAGATTAAGATAGATAAAAGATAAAGAAAATAACAGGCCGTCAGGAATCTGTATAAAGATTTCTGGCGGCTTTTTCGTTTCATGTGTTGAGAAGATGTGCTATAATCGTGTATTATCTTTAAAAGACCTTGCATTTGATGAATCGATAAGTTGAATGGTGAATGAAAATAGATTTTAGAGATTATTAAGAACGGAGTGAACAGTAACTCTTAAGATATAGGGGGCAGACATGGATAAGCCGGTGGTTCGTATTTCGGTCAGAAATCTGGTGGAATTTATATTAAGAAGCGGTGACCTTGATAACCGCAGAGGCTCTGCGGATAAAGAAGCGATGCTGAAAGGCAGCAGACTTCACAGGAAGATACAAAGTCAGATGGGAAGTCATTACAGGGCAGAAGTTTCTCTTAAATATACGACGGAATATGATGATGTAAGTATCGTGGTAGAAGGCAGAGCTGACGGGATATTCACAGAGGACGAGCAATATTTCATTGACGAGATCAAAGGTGTCTATGCAGATGTCAGCCAGCTTGAGAAACCAGTGGAAGTACATCGTGCCCAGGCCATGTGCTATGCCTGTATCTATGCCAGAGAACAGCAATTAGAGAAAATCGGTGTTCAGATGACATACGGAAATCTGGATACAGAGGAACTCAAGTATTTCAGAGAAGAATTTACTTTGGAGGAACTTAAAGACTGGTATCAGGAACTTCTGGACAGATATCATAAATGGATTTCGTATCAGCTGGCATGGAAAAAAGAGCGGAATGAATCCATGGAAGGTCTGGAGTTTCCGTTTGAATACAGAGAAGGTCAGCGAAAGATCGTATCCAGTGTGTATCATACGATATCAGCAGAACGGCAGATTTTTATACAGGCGCCTACGGGGGTAGGGAAAACCATGTCCACGATTTTTCCGGCGGTAAGAGCAGTTGGTGCCGGACTGGGAGAAAACATTTTCTACCTGACAGCAAAGACGATCACCAGAACAGTGGCAGAAGAAGCGTTTTTAATATTAAAGGAACATGGACTGAAGTTTAAAGTGATCACTATCACTGCGAAGGAAAAACTATGTTTCTGTGACAAAACAGAATGCAATCCGGAGAATTGTCTCTGGGCGAGAGGACATCTGGACAGAATTAATGATGCAGTCTATGAATTGTGGACGACACAGGACTGCTATGGCAGAGAGAGGATTCTTGAGTATGCAAAGAAATGGCAGGTATGTCCGTTTGAGCTATGTCTTGATCTCGCAATATGGGTGGATGCGGTAATCTGCGATTATAATTATGTATTTGATCCAAATGTGTATCTGAAGAGATTTTTTGGCGAAGGTACCTCGGGAGGATATATTTTTCTGATTGATGAAGCCCATAATCTGGTGGACAGAGGCAGAGAAATGTACAGTGCTTTTGTGGATAGAGCGGATGTTCTGGAAGCAAAGAAGCTGGCCGCGGATTACAGTAAGGGACTTGTACGGGCGTTGGGAAAAGTAAACCGTCAGTTGCTGGCGTTGGAGAAAGACTGTGGAGATTATGAGATTTTACAGAATCCCGGACCGGTTTCTCTGAGTATGCTACAGGTGATGGGAGAGATGGACAAGCTTCTGGAAGAACTTCACGGAAAAGAGCTTCCGGAACAGCTCCTGGATTTTTATTTTTGTGTCAGAGATTTTCTGAATATAGATGAGCTGTTGGATGAGAATTATGTGATTTATACAGAAATCGGAACGCAGGGAAAAGTAATACTGCGGCTTTTCTGCGTAAATCCTGCGGCGAATATCGGAAGATGTCTGGAAAAGGGGAAGAGCGCGGTTTTCTTTTCGGCGACGCTTCTTCCTATGGACTATTACCGTACACTTTTAAGCACCAGAAAAGATGATTATGGCATTTATGTTCCATCACCTTTTAAGCAGGAAAAACGATGTATTCTTACGGGACGTGATGTGAGCAGCCGTTATACCAGAAGAGGTTATGAAGAATATCATAAAATTGCGTCATATATTGCAAGAACAGTATGGGCGAGAAAAGGAAACTATATGGTATTTTTTCCTTCTTATAAATTTATGGAAGATGTGCTGGAGGTGTATGAGAATGAGTTTTCAGTGGACTGGGTACGATGCATCGCTCAGACATCAGGGATGCATGAACAGGAAAAAGAGGAATTTATCGAAGAATTTTCTACATCAGAAGGGACACTGGTTGGATTTTGTGTGATGGGTGGTGTTTTTTCGGAAGGTATTGATCTGATGGGGGAGAAACTGATCGGGGCGGTTATAGTAGGAACAGGTTTGCCCCAGATTGGGACACAACGGGAAATACTCAGGCAGTATTATGATAAAAAAGGCGCAGATGGATTTGATTATGCATACAGATATCCCGGAATGAATAAAGTGCTGCAGTCAGCAGGACGTGTGATAAGAACCCAGGAGGATACAGGAATCATACTTTTGCTGGATGAGCGCTTTGCTGATCATAACTATCGCAATCTTTTCCCGGCAGAATGGTCTGACCGCAGAAACTGTACTCTGAATACGGTGGAACAGCAGCTTGGAGAATTCTGGAACAGGGTTTGTATGGATAAATAAAAAGCTGACCAGAGTCAGAATATGATATGATTTCCATTAAACAGACAAGGTATATAACCAGAATATCCCGAGACATACGGTGTTACTGAGAATGAAGTAAACAGTAACTATGCTGGCATAGGTTGTTACTGGAAAAAAGACAAAAATGTTGCTATCCTGAAAAAAACAATATATACTTTGCTTACTATAAAAAAGAGATGTAACAATTCTGTCAGCTGTTATCTGACGATGGCAGTGAACAGTTACGAAGAGATATGGAAAGCAACCGTAAAAGGAGTTTTACATGAAAAAAAACAAACGAACGACGAAAACTTTTATCCTGGCAGGAACTCTGGCAGGGGCTGTTGTAATGACAACGACTTTGCCTGGCACTGCTTTGGCTGCGCAGCAAAGTATGTCTTCTGTTACGGAACAGGCACAGATTCAGCCGATAGGTGATGGAAGTAATAAGTATATCATGAAGAGTGACGGATTTTACTGTCTGGATGTAAATGGAGCGAAAAGCAATCAGGCAGAGATTCATTATTTTCAGGACTATGAAATTGATGGAACGGTATTTGACGGATATTATTACCATGATACAGATGGAAAATTTAAAGCATGCAGCCCGCATATGGAACGTTTGAAAGGTGTTACAGTATTTAAAAATACAGAGGCTGAGGAGACAACTGATGCGCAGAAAACACAGGAAACAGACAAATTTGATGGCTTCTATTTTGTAAATAATCTTGGACGACTATCGGCAGCCCCGCAGGTAAGGTATATAGATAACCTGGCGATAGACGGAATCACGTTAAATGGTTATTATTACTTTGATGAAAATGGCAGAATGGTAACAGAGCCGGGAATCCATTCGCTTGAGATGGACTGCTATGAAATGAATTTTGACGGAAACTATTATTTCGGCGGTGCGAACGGAGCTTTGGCACAGGAGAATACAGTGACAACAGACGGATTCATAGTGGATGACACAGGTAAAGTCATAAATCTGGATGATCTGGGAATCGATAACCTCAAACCACAACTTGAAAATCTGCTGTCAGGATATCAGGGAACATGGAGCGTATATGTCAAAGATCTCAACGAGGATAAAGAGTTTCTGATTAACGATACGCCGTTATATTCTGCAAGCCTGATCAAGCCATTTGTCATGGCAAAGACTTACCAGGATATGGAACAGGTAAGAACGGATGAAGCGAAGAAATTAAATACAACGGATATGAAAACCGTAGATGTGAAATTAAATGATCTGTTGTGGAATATGATCACTGTCAGCGACAACGAATCCTGTAATGAACTGGTGAAACTTCAGACAGATGCACTCGATTTCAAAAAAGGTGCAGAGGACATCAATAAATATCTGGAAAAAGAGGGATATACAGAAACAAGTGTACAGCATACACTCCACCCGGCAGCCTCCGCGCAGGAAAGTCTTGGCGGCAGAAATATGACTTCTGTAAAAGACTGCGGAGCTCTGCTTGAGAGCATTTTCAAGGGAGAGTGTGTCAGCAAAGAAGCCTCAGAGGAAATGCTTAATCTTCTGTCGAATCAGGAAAATACCTGGAAAATCCCGGAAGGACTTCCTGACGGAATAAAATCAGCAAATAAAACCGGAGAGACAGATCAGGACCAGCATGATATTGCAATCATTTACGGAGAAAAGACAACATACATATTGTGTATCATGTCCGAAAACTGCCCGGAAAGTACAGCAGTAACAAATATCCGGAATATTTCAAAGATCGTTTACAATTACCTGAATCTGTAAAGGCATTGTGTGCGGCGAATGATTGATTTTTACTGGAAAATCATGTATAATACCATGGAACTATGTCATGTACGATGAAACTTAACAGCAGTGGCGGGCAGAGAGGAATCGGTATCCCCCACTGACACGTGACAAGCCACAGTCATCTATGTGATTGTATGTCATATTCTGTGAAATTACCGACTGTGGATTGAAACAAACAATTGTATAAAGTCAGGAGGAAGAATTTAAATGCGAGTTGATGCGGACGATTTTGCCCGACCTTGCAGCTGCGGCAGGGAACACCAGATTGCAGTGAAAGAGATTTTGATAGAAGCCGGAGCAGTAGAGAAGCTTGAAGAAGAGATGTCAGAGGGGATGCTGAAAGAATATATATCTCCGCTGGTTATCTGCGACACCAATACCTATGCGGCAACAGAAGAAATCATGGAGGATATCTATGACAGATGCCAGGTATTAGTTCTGGACGCAGAGGGGCTTTTGGCTGACCGGAAAGCGATAAGAATTGTGGAGAACAACATGGAGGAAGATATTGACCTGATTCTCGCAGTAGGGGCAGGAACGATTCATGATATCAGCCGCTATGTTGCACACAAATACAAAGTACCTTTCATTTCAGTGCCTACCGCAGCAAGTGGAGATGGATTTGTAACAACAGTGGCTGCCATGAACCTGGACGGCGTGAAGAAAACAGTGCCGTCAATTGCGCCTATCTGTGTATATGCAGATACAGATATTTTTTCAAAAGCTCCCCGGCGTCTTACAGATGCGGGAATTTCAGATCTGATGGGAAAATATATCTGTCTTGCAGACTGGAAAATCGCAAATCTGGTTACCGGAGAATATTTTTGCCGGGAAACTGTAAGACTGGAAGAAAAAGCCTTAAAGACGGTCAGATCTTCCATACAGGATATTGCAGAGGGTGAGGAAGATGAATGTGAACAGCTGATGTATGCATTGATCCTTTCTGGGCTTGCGATGCAGATGATCGGGAATTCAAGACCGGCATCCTGTGCAGAGCACCAGGTGACACATCTGTGGGATATGGAAGTGATCAATGGCCCGCTGGATGCACTTCATGGGGAGAAAGTCTCTGTAGCAACACTTCTTGTACTGGAGGAGTACAAGCGCATTGCCACAGCTATTACACAGGGACGATGTCACGCAAAACCGTATGAGAATGAAGACGAGAAACTTCTGGAAGAAACCTTTGGAAGTAAAGGATTTCTGGAAGAGATAAAGAAAGAAAATGAACCAGAACTTCTGAAATCCATTTCACCGGAGCATCTGGAGAATTGCCTGGGTGGAATCGCGGAAATCATAGATGAGCTTCCGAGCGAACAGGATATGTTCCACATGCTGGAAAAGGCTGGATGTGCAAAGACGGTTTATGATATCGGACTTGATGAAGCAGCTGTTTTACCAAGTCTCAGACTTGCACCTTATACAAGAAGACGATTGAGTTTATTAAGACTCAGCAAAATGCTGGAAATCAAAGGAGAATGATTATGCGCGTTGGAATGGGATATGATGTACACAGACTAACCGAAGACAGAGATTTGATCCTTGGAGGAGTAAAGATTGACTGGGAGAAAGGTCTTCTGGGACATTCAGATGCCGATGTGCTGATCCATGCGGTGATGGATGCACTTTTAGGAGCAGCTGCGCTGGGAGACATCGGAAAACATTTTCCGGATACAGATCCTGCATATAAAGGAATTTCCAGTATTTTGCTGCTGGAACACGTAACGAAGCTATTGAAAGAACATCATTATGAGATTGGAAATATAGATGCAACGATCATTGTGCAGAAACCGAAAATGGCACCTCATATTCCACAGATGAGGGCAAATATGGCGAAAGCAATGGGAATTGATGAGTCTCAGCTGAATATTAAGGCTACTACAGAAGAGAAGCTGGGATTTACAGGAAGAGAAGAAGGAATTGCATCTCAGGCAATCTGTCTTCTTAATGAAGTAAAGTAATTGGTAATACATATAATAAGATTTTATAAAAAATCGTTACTGTACACACGCCACTATTCCGCGAAGCGTGTTACGGAACAGTAACCAAAACTCTATAGAATGATAAAACATAGGGAAAACTGGAGGAATAGAGAATGAAACTTTTTAATACACTGACACGCAGAAAAGAAGAATTTGTACCTCTTGAAGAGGGAAAGGTTCGCATGTATGTCTGCGGTCCGACTGTTTACAACCTGATCCATATCGGAAATGCCCGTCCAATGATCATCTTCGATACTGTACGCCGTTACATGGAGTACAAGGGATATGAAGTAAACTTTGTTTCTAACTTTACAGACGTAGATGATAAGATCATCAAGAAAGCAATCGAGGAAGGCGTAAGTGCTCAGGAGATTTCTGAACGTTATATTGCTGAGTGCAGGAAAGATATGGATGGCATGAATGTAAAACCTGCTACTACAAATCCACAGGCAACACAGGAAATCGATGGAATGATCAGCATGATCCAGACTCTGGTTGATAAAGGATATGCATATCCGGCAGCAGACGGTACTGTTTATTTCAGAGTTAAGAAATTCAAAGAATACGGAAAACTTTCTCACAAAAATCTGGATGATCTGCAGTCCGGTTTCCGCTCTCTGCAGGTATCAGGAGAAGACCAGAAAGAAGATCCGCTGGATTTCGTTCTCTGGAAACCGAAAAAAGAAGGAGAGCCGTTCTGGGAGTCTCCGTGGTGCCAGGGCCGTCCAGGCTGGCATATCGAGTGCTCCGAGATGTCCAAGAAATACCTTGGCGAGTCCATCGATATCCATGCGGGCGGAGAGGATCTGATCTTCCCGCACCATGAAAATGAGATCGCGCAGAGCGAGCGCGCGAACGGCAAGACCTTTGCCAACTACTGGATGCACAACGCATTCTTAAATATTGATAACCGCAAGATGTCCAAATCTCTTGGAAACTTCTTTACCGTGCGTGAGATCAGTGAGAAATACGATTTGCAGGTTCTGCGTCTCTTCATGCTGAGCGCCCAGTACCGCAGCCCACTCAATTTCAGCGCGGATTTGATGGAAGCTTCGAAAAACAGCTTAGAGCGCATCCGCACTGCGGCAGAGCATCAGGCAGACTGCCTGAAAGCAGCGAAAGAGGGCGAGATGACGGCAGAGGAGAGGCAGAATCAGGCAGCAGTCGAGGAGTTGGTTCAGAAGTTCGAGACGGCGATGGACGATGATTTCAACACCGCAGATGCGATTTCAGCTATTTTTGAGATTGTACGCCTGAGCAACTCCACGATTTCGGAAGCATCGACGAAGGCATACGTTTCCTATGTCAAAGAGACGATGGACAAACTCTGCGATGTGCTCGGTATTATCACGGAGAAGAAGGAAGAGATTCTGGACAGCGAAGTAGAAGACTTGATCGCAAAACGCCAGCAGGCGAGAAAAGACAAGAATTTCGCACTGGCAGATGAGATCCGTGGACAGCTTCTCGATATGGGAATTATTCTGGAAGATACGAGAGAGGGCGTCAAATGGAAACGGGCTTAAATGCGTTTAAGGAAGCGCTGCATTTAAAACATGTTGAGGCGGGGGAGTATTCCCCGCTGGCGCTGGCGTATATCGGCGATGCGGTCTATGAGCTGGCGATCCGCACCCTTGTCATGAACCGCGGCAATATGCAGGTCAACAAGATGCACAAGAAGACGGCGAACCTGGTCAAGGCGGACGCACAGGCACATTTTTATCTGCTTCTGGAGGAAGAGCTGACGGATGCGGAGAAGGCGGCATACCGACGCGGACGCAATGCGAAATCTTTTACGATGCCGGAGCACGCGACGATGAAGGATTACCGGATGGCGACCGGATTTGAGGCGCTGATGGGCTATCTCTATCTGACCGAGCAGTTTGACAGGATGGCAGAACTTCTGGGAAAAGGGCTGGAACAGATGGGAGAATTAATATCGTTATAAATCATGATGAGGAAAATAGATGGAACAGGAAAATAAGCAGGAAAATAGATTTGAAGAGACGATGATCGAAGGCAGAAACGCCGTTTTAGAGGCATTCCGTTCGGGCAAGACGGTGGATAAGCTGTTTGTGCTGGATGGCTGCCAGGATGGACCGGTCAAGACGATCACGAGAGAGGCAAAAAAGCAGAATACGATCATCCACTATGTGGCGAAGGAGAGACTCGACCAGCTTTCTGAGACCGGCAAGCATCAGGGCGTGATTGCACAGGCAGCGGCATACCGCTATGCAGAGGTGGAAGATATGCTAAAGCTGGCAGAAGAGAAAGGCGAGCCGCCGTTTCTCTTTATTCTGGATGGCATTGAGGATCCGCACAATCTGGGTGCGATCATCCGTACTGCCAATCTGGCAGGCGCACATGGCGTGATTATCCCGAAACGCCGCGCAGTGGGACTGACATCGACGGTTGCGAAGACCTCGGCGGGAGCGCTGAATTATACGCCGGTAGCGAAGGTAACCAATATTTCAGCCACGATCGAGGAGCTGAAAGAGAGAGGACTCTGGTTTGTCTGTGCCGATATGGGAGGAGAGAGCATGTACCGCCTCGACTTAAAAGGACCGATCGGTCTGGTGATTGGCAATGAGGGCGAAGGTGTCAGCCGTCTGGTGCGGGAAAAATGTGATTTCATCGCATCGATCCCGATGAAGGGAGATATCGACTCCCTGAACGCATCGGTGGCAGCTGGCGTGCTGGCATATGAGATTGTGCGTCAGAGAATGATGTAGGGTAAGTGAAGGTTATCGGTCAACTGATTCCGCTGCTCCCCTCCCCGTTGGAATCATATAGAAATATGAAAAGATAGGAAATGAGAATCGGATGTCTGCGAATGAAAACGGAGGCATCCGATGAAAAAAACGGGAAATTTAAAAAAATAAAAAAAATTCAAAAAAACCGTTGACAAAACGATTGTATCATGATAAACTAATCGAGGCTTAGAGATGAGCCAAAAACAAAAAGATGCTGCTGTAGCACAGTCGGTAGTGCGTCGCATTGGTAGTGCGGAGGTCACGGGTCCGATTCCCGTCAGCAGCTCTGCTAGAAAAGAACGGAAGCCTTTGATTTACAAGGGTTTCTGTTTTTTTATTCTCTACTTGCAATTCATTCCAGTTGTGCTATAATGATAACAGTTTGGACGGGGACATAGCTCAGCTGGGAGAGCGTTGCGTTCGCAACGCAAAGGTCGCGGGTTCGAATCCCGTTGTCTCCATGATAGAGAAAGGCTTGAAAACATTGGTTTTTCCTTTGTTTTCAAGCCTTTTTTGTGTTTTTAAGATTTCAAGCGGAACAAAATATTCCGTTATAGGTACACACTTTTCGGTACAAGGATCACACGAAAGATCACACGGACTTTCAGTATCGATGAATTTGCCGCACATTTTTTCTAAAAGAACTTTCGAAAAAATTCAAAAAAATAAAAAAAACTCTTCCATTTTGAACTACCCTATGTTATAATAAACACACTTGTGAGTCAGAAAGACAAGCAAGCGGGCATGGCGGAATTGGCAGACGCGCCAGATTTAGGTTCTGGTGTCCAAGACGTGCAGGTTCAAGTCCTGTTATCCGCAGTGAAAAATGGTAGAAGATGTTTAAATACGACATTTTCTACCATTTTTTTCATTTTTTATTTATTCTGTAGTATCCGGATTATTAAATTGCTGAAAAAATGTATTTACTCTGTCGGTGGCAGCGGTTAAATAGATTACACATAGTTATATTATCTATGTGAATTCCTAGAAAATGTATATGATTAACAAAAATTGAATATTCAGCAATACTTGCAAAAGAAAGTGATGTGGAGTAAAGTATAAAATACCATTTAGCCCTTGAGCGAGTTTCCTTTTTAAGCACATGGTATATTGTATAAACCGAAGACATACATTGTAAAAACAGCGTCTTCGGAGGCTTATCCTTGAAAGAATATATTGAAGAAAGGGCAATTGAAATAGCCAATTATATTATTGAAGAAAAGGCAACAGTAAGGCAGACTGCGAAAAAATTTGGAGTAAGTAAGAGTACGGTACATAAAGATGTAACAGAACGATTGCAGCAACTTAATCCTGCTCTGGCACACAAGGCAAGAAAAGTGCTTGATATAAATAAATCAGAGCGCCATATTCGAGGAGGACTTGCTACCAGAGAAAAATATTTACATCAACAGGAGCATAGGGAAAAATAGAAAGAAAGGACGTCCAATTACATTAGGACAAGAAAAGTAATGAGCAAAAGAGAACTAAAACCATCAGTAATACCGAAAGAATTAGTGCTTGTAGGAGATGCGAAAAGTATCTTAGAAGAAAGTGCCGAGCAAGAGTATGAAATAGTAAATCGATTATTTGAAAATATATTTCTTACGAAAATTCATGGGTCACATTTAGAGTTTAAACAGACTGTTTTTAAAGGATGTAGATTTTCGGGCTGTGATTTTTCAGAGGCTTCTTTTATAAATGTGCACTTTGTAGACTGCGATTTTTCAAATTCAAATTTCAGCGATACCTATTTTAAATGCTGTTCCTTTCAGAATTGTAAAGCAGTAGGCGCTGATTTTTATGGCAGCAGAATAAATCATGTTACCTTTTCGGAATGTAACTTTAAAGAAACGGGATTTGGTACGGCTCATATTAGTTTTGTAAAAATGCAGGATGCGGATTTTACAGAAGCTGAATTTGACACATGTCGGTTTGTAAATCTCTGGGTGGACAACGTGTGTTTTCGTAAAGTGAATTTTTTCAGAACTTCCTTAAAAGATATAGACTTTTCCACATGTGATATAGAAGAAATAAGCATTTCAGATACCATGGAGGAGTTAAAGGGAGTAAAGGTTCATTTGGCACAGGCTGTCAGTTTGGCGAAAAGATTGGGAATTGTAATAAAAGAGACAGAAAATCCTGTATAGAAATTCTTGGAGATGAACTTGATAAAATAAGAGGGATTTGCTAAACTAAAGAAGTATCATGCAAATAAAAGTCAAAGGAGAAAATAAAGATGGAAAATAAAATTACATTTGACTATTCAAAAGCAGTAAACGTTGTTCGTGAAGAAGAAGTAGCAGCAATGGAGAAAATGGTAGAGACAGCAAAAGAGGTGCTTGTGTCCAGAACAGGTCTGGGAAACGATTTCCTTGGCTGGATTGATCTTCCTGTTAATTATGATAAAGAAGAATTTGATAGAATTAAAAAGGCGGCAGATAAAATTAAGAATGACTCTGACGTACTTCTTGTAATCGGTATTGGAGGTTCTTATTTAGGAGCCAGAGCAGCCATTGACTTTTTGGGACACCCATTTTATAACAATCTGAGAAAAGAAGACAGAAAAACACCTGAAATCTATTATGTAGGAAATAACATCAGCGGAGCTTATGTAAAAGGTTTAGCTGAAGTAATCGGTGACAGAGATTTCTCCATTAATGTTATTTCAAAATCAGGAACAACGACTGAGCCTGCGATTGCTTTCCGTATTTTCAAAGAAATGATTGAAGAAAAGTACGGAAAAGAAGAAGCGGCAAAGAGAATTTAC
>OGLZ01000976.1_pt1 | contig 14119 bp, 10 predicted proteins | sample 1572991 | NCBI WGS metagenome assembly OGLZ01 (sample SAMEA2581893, study PRJEB24529) | metagenome | biome: Human gut stool | place: China | collected 2011 | reverse complement strand
ACCTGTGTTGTTCTGAGGTGAGCATATCACCTCTGTTCAGGTGGCCAAATTCAGTGTGCCACTTCAAGTATAAAAGCCAATACCTACTATTAAGATTATTACACTCAAAATACAACCCGTTGTCTTGAGTAATAAAGTTCGCAGGTCTTTCAGCCTTTGTGGATGAGAGTGGACATGAACTTTGGGATCAATACTATAATTCCTCTCGGCAAGTTTTCGTTTATACTCTTCATGTTCAAGTTCGAAGGCCATTGAATTTTCGGCAGCGATAGTTACAAATCTCTCTGCGCTGAATATTAAATACCACATGGTCTTATAAAGATTCTGCTTTTGAGGGAGCGGTCTTTCTGTATTCATTTTTTACTCATTGTTTATGCTAAACCATCCCGAAACAGCAACGCAATGTCTCGGAATGGTTTTTAATTACAACTCCGGTGGGCTGCTACTATGCTGATAAACTATTTGTCATCATAAAATCAGCCATTAACCCTGAAACTGTGCGACTTAATTCAATTTCATTATGTGGGATAAGCGCATATCTCCATACTTTTCCGCCATTCTTTGCTGCATTCTGATTGGCAAATTCACACCAGCGCAGGGCTGCCCGTGTTTTGGCCTGAACTTCAGGAGTATCGATTTCATTGGCTTTTTTCGGTTCAATAAGACAGTACCCATTGTTCATTTCAACCACAAAATCCGGCTCATAGTTTCTACCATTAGTATATTCAATACGGAATTGTCCAGGGCGAGGCTTCATCCAGCGCACCACTGAAGCATCGTTCTCCAGTATTTGCGCCAGACGAAGTTCCCCATCGACGGAGTCAAATTTCTGATAAGGGTAGCAGCATTTATTGAAACCAGTGAAAATCATCTGGCGAACTTTATTTTTTTCACCACCGGGAATGGCGACACGAAAATCTCTCGGTTTTTCATTTCCGGCAAAATTGAATGTGGCTGGATGTATAACATCGAATCCCTGAGTTATGCGTCCGGTATAACCCGTTGGCGTTGTCCACATATTTTGTTTGATTTGTGCCCACATAAATTCTGCCAGTTGACGGCCTGCATTTTTCAGAACGGATTCTGCATCTTCCTGCGGCTGATAACTGCACAAATGGCTCACCATTTGTCCGGCAAGTTTATAAAGCATATCGGCATGTTCATCGTAGTCAATTTCATCATGGTCGAGCAGATAACGAATGAGATAGTTTTCTAACCGTTCTTCCGTTTCACCGCCTTCCTGCCAACTGATTGTCCGCTGTTCGTTATTCTCCAGATGCGTCAGAAGAAGCTCTTTACTGCCTGGTTTGAGCGCAATGCGATCCAGTCCGGAGAGGTTGAAATCATTAAACCCGTAATTGACTTCACGTTCTGGCAAAACCACGATTCGAGGAATATCAATAGTATATTCCATCAGTTTTTCGGTGATCGTTCCGACCAGTTGCTGAACCTCTGCGTCTTCCATTGAGGGGAAACTCGGTTGTTCAGGTTGCTCTTCAATCATTTCAGCCAGATCGATTTGTGTAGAAGAGGGAGAGGTTTGGTGTTGAGTCACTTCCCATTCGCGCAAGGCTTGTTGCACCCGCCGTGTTACGTTCGCTTTGACTTCTGGCATACTGAGTTGCTGGCTGCTGGTTAACCGTTTTGCTTCTTCGGAGACGACTTTAAACGTGAGCTCGGCGACTTTACGTTCCGTTTCTGTACCGAGTATCGGTTTTGGTGTTGAGTTTGTTCGGTATATCGCTTTATCTTCACAAAGCTGCAACCCACTATTATCGATAATTTGATTACCCAGCAGATATTCAGCCATTGAGGGAACGATAATTTGCTGAGGTTTTACTTCTGGAATACCATTCTCATCATCATCCAGCCCGATATAGAGAACTTTTTTGATTATCGAGTCATCATTATTGGCGCGATCGATAATCTCCTGAAAACGGTCATGAGCAATGATGGTCAGGCGATCAACGGCCTGGGCGCCAGTTCTTTTTCCGTCGGCAGGCGAAGTCCCCGGCCTATGGTCTGTTCAGTCAGAATTTCGGAGGCTGATGCACGTAACGGAACTATTGTGTAGAGATTGGTAACGTCCCAGCCCTCTTTCAACTTGTTGACGTGAATGACGATTTCAGTGTCTTTGTCATGCTCGACAGTCAACAGTCGCTGCATGGTTTCTTCTGATTCTTCGCCCGTCAGGTTAGAGTGGACGGTGATCACCTTGCCTCTGTACGCGCCGTTAAAAAATTCGTCATGCTCAATACGGGCTTTCAGCCTGTCCGCATGATCGGTATCCTGCGCTACGACCAACATAAACGGTTTAACCAGTTTGTTGCCGGTATTATTGGCGAAGCTGGTCAGTTCCGTTTTTACGTATTCATGATGGTGAATACCGTCTTCCAGCTTAATTTTTTCCAGTTGTTCTTCGGAATAATTTGCAGCCCGGAAGTCTTTGCGCGTGGCAACGGCAGGAATTTTGACATATCCATCTTTCAGCGCTCGCGAAAGAGGATAGTGATAAATTATGTTTCTGAAATCACGGGGATTTGCGCCCACCGTTTTCGGCGTGGCGGTTAATTCAATACCCAATACTGGATTCAGATCGTTAAGCGCCTGCGCGCCCGCGCTGGCGTAGTAACGGTGGGCTTCATCCATTAAAACGACTAAATCCGGCAAGTTTGCCAGATAGCTGAAATAAGACTCTCCCACGTATTCCTGAATCCGCCGGATTTTAGCGACTTTGGATTTAGCGGCCCCTTTGGCATTATCCAGCGCGTTGATTTTAGAAATATTGAAGATGTTAATATGTGGCGCGGTTTCGCCACCAAACAGATCGCCCGTTTTGCTTTCGGCAATCGCATAGTCCAGACGGACACCTCGCCCTTCCTGATAGTCATCGCCAGTGATTAATACTGGCGGCGTTTGCGCCAGTTCAGGGATACCCTGAAAAACGTATTTTGGCGAACCGGGTAAAAAATCCATCTTGAGTTTTTCATAGATGGTCAGGTTAGGAGCCAGCACGAAAAAATGACGACTGCGCCCGGTTAGGTATAACCAGGCAATCATCGCCCCCATTAAGCGCGTTTTGCCCACGCCGGTCGCCAGTGCAAAGCAGAGTGAAGGAAAGGCGCGTTCAAATCCTTTTACCGTTGGGTATTGCTGATGCAGCACCGCCAGCCAGCGATTAAGATCGGGATCTTTACTGAGATCGAGTTGTTCCAGCACGTCACATAAGATGCACAATGATTCATCCTGCGGATCGCGCAGAGACAGTCGTGCGCTAACTCGATTGACAATTTTAACGGCGTTATTCTGGCTCATAATTATTCTTCGTCTTCGGTGTCTTCGTCGTAGTCAATATCGTCAGGCTGTTCTGAATCAGAGAGAACGTTTAGCGTAAAGCTATAGTCGTCCTGATCCCATTCGCATTTGCTCAAAATGGCACGCGGAATTTTTACCAGCGTCAGGTTAGGGAAGTCCGCGCCTTCAGTCATAAAGGCTTTGCAGCAAATCAGTAATGTACGTTCAATTCCTACCTCTTCACTCAGAACTTTCAGTTGTTCATAAGCCAAAGAACCGGTAGTGACGTAGATGTGGTCAGTTTCGGTGCTGTAACCGTGATTCCAGTATTGAGTCTGGCTTGGTGCATAGGTGAAGTTCATATGTTTGCACATGGCTTCAGCAAGCATTTCAGGATTGTAATATTTATTTATTACCCAATTACCCCAAGTATCTTTTTTAAGCAATGAAGGTGCTAGACTCAAATAACGAAAACCTCCACCACCTTGCCAGCTTACAGATTTTGTAATACCGCCTAAATCTTTCCCATCAATCACTTTTTTCATACGCGGAACAATATGAGTCCGACAGTGGTCGCCTAATTCAACCATAATCCACTGACGCCCCATCTTTTGTGCTACGGCCCCTGTTGTGCCTGAACCAGCAAAGGAGTCTAGAACAAGATCACCATTGTCAGTTGCAATCTCCAGTATTTTTTTTATAAGAGCTTCCGGCTTAGGTGTATCAAATGCACTTATAGTAGGAATCACCTTCTTAATTTCGGCTTTTGATGTCCTGTTACTTCCAACTTCAGAATGAAACCATATCGTTTCTGGCGGTCTACCTGACGAACTATCAGCATATACACGAAAATATGGAGTCCAACCATTTCGTCCTTTCGACCAATCAATTCTCCATTTCTCCTGATCTATTTTTTGTACGCCCCAACGCCAACGTCCATCAGTTCCATCTTGGCGCTTTGGAAAAATTTCTGTGCCATCGGGGGCAACAAGAGGGAAATACATTGTTGGGCGATCTTCTCTTTTATCTGCTTGTCCCATTGCCCTTAGCGGTTTTAGGTAGTAAGGATTGCCGCTTGGATCTACTTTATCGTAATGGCTAGGTAGATCATTGAGGGACAGTGGTTGTCTTTTTACTTTGAATTTTGACTGATCTTTCGCGTACACTAATATGTGATCATGGCGAGAAGAGAAAAATGCAGCATCCATTCTTGGGCTATCGGATTTTTCCCAAATAACATTTGAAATAAAGTTATTCCTTCCGAATATTTCATCACAAAGACATTTTAAATAATGAACTTCGTGGTCATCAATTGTTATCCATATAGAGCCATCTTCAGATAATAAAGTGCGTAATAATTCTAACCGATCTCTGATCAAGCAAAGCCATAGAGAGTGTTCAAGTCCATCATCGTAATGTGTAAAAGCACTTCCAGTATTATAAGGAGGGTCGATAAATATACACTTCACCTTCCCCGCATACTTCTGCTCCAGTGCCTTCAACGCCAGTAGATTATCCCCATGAATCAGCAGATTCTCACTATCCGCATCACCATAAGATAACTCCTTATCTTCGAGCAGAATACGCGGCTCCAGACGAGGACGCTTATGCTTACCAATCCAGTTAAGTTCTAATTTTTGCTTCGTTGACATAATCTATTTTTATCCAATACGTGCTCGTGCGCGTTCCTGTTCACGGATCTGCGCCTGAATTTGTGTATAAAGCTGCGCCTGTTCATTATCGCGATCGGTCGCGGTCACGACCAGTGCGTAAGGCTCCTGCTCGCTGCTGAATGCTTCGCCCCAGTCTCTGTCCTGACGGGTAACAACAATAAACCATTTTTCATCCGGGTTACGCTGGCGAAAAGTCCAAATCGACGACTGTACCGTCCCGCGTTCCCGCTGTTGGGCTGATACAACACGGTTAGTCTGGGCATCATCGGAGCGGGTTTCCGTCTCACTCTGCGTCTGGTGATTAAAACTGGCCTGCACTTCATCCAGCGAGCGGCCCTTAACCAGCCGGAAACCGATCCGTGTGGCAGTATAATCCAGCCGGGTGGTACGCACGGCGGGTGAATATGCCAGCGTAACGCGGACTTCACGGGTTGCACGCTGCGATCGTAAAAAAGAAGCCGGGAAGGGCAGTTCAAAAAATTGGTGCGCGTTATTTTCTATCTGCTCTTCACATCGCATGACCACCACATTTTCAGAAGAACGATATAACGCATCTTCATCAATGATGCCGTAGCCTGTCACGTCGCGCTCAATCTCCCGGTTTCTCGTTGCAGGCGCATTTCTATAGCTTTCTCTCATGGCCTGCGGAAAAGCCTGCGTCATCTCCTGAGAAACAGAAGCATGATTGACCGCAGCATATTGGCAGACATTTCCGGGTATTCATTTAGCAGTCGACCCGCCAGATGTGTGATATACGGCGCGGCAAAGCTGGTGCCGCTGAGTTCTTTAAACAGCGTATTACCCTGAAACTGGTGATGGCAGCTTAATACGCCCAGACCGCGCATATGTGCCTGCCATTGCCCTTGCCGAACGTTGGAAGCGACATTGCCACCGTGCGCTACAACGTCAGGTTTAAACGCGCCTTTTACCGACGGGCCGTGTCGGGTAAAAGGCGACGGTTGGTTTTCCGTTGCCGGGCTGAGATGCTGAATATCGCCAGGCCTACGCTGCGCATCCAACGTTGCGTTATGTCTGGCGACGCTGCCCACTGTCAGTACGTTCAGCGCCGGAGCCGGATCGATGATTACGCTGTCCTCATGCAACAGGTAGTCAGGATATTCATCCCGCCAGCTATTTTGCGGCACCGGAGGATCGTCGCTGCCTGCGAAATTCCCCGCAGAGACGACAAACAGTACATTATATTGCCGCGCCAGCGTATCTAACAGATACGCCATACCGCGAATATGTTTGCCGTCATAGGGCGCATTAGCATTCCCCAGCGACAGATTGAAAATGCGGCAACCGAGATCGGTAAAATACGCGACGGCGGCTGTTAGTGTGCTTTCAATCGTTTCGGCATTGAATTCAGCCCGCTCGTTCAGTACTTTCCCGTTATACAGCCATAGCTGCGGCTGCCAGAAATTGCTCTGGTTACAGGCTTCAACGTCGCCATACAGAGCAATACTCGCTACGGCGGTGCCATGCCCCTCTTGATCAAACGCATCCTGATTGGGAATAAAGCTGGCGCTTTCAGCAATGGCGGCACTTAACAGAGGGTGATTGGTGTTGATGCCGCTATCCAGAATACAGACTCTGGCCGCATTTACCGCAGGCGAAATCAGATGCTCTGGAAGTGTATTGATGTCCCGGTTAATTTGTTGATAGCTAATGCCGCTGGACGGTGGCAAATCAACCAACCTGACGTCCCGATGCGCTAACAGGTATTCTGCTTGCGCGAGCGAAACCTCTATCCGGTACATCAACAGGCTGTCCAGATTGACTTTATCCCGCCAGAGAATCCCCTGCTCTCTGAGCCAATTTTCAAAACGGGTATACAGGTCGATACGTCTGGGGTGATGCGCCACATCGACTGGCCAGAGCTCCACATCCAGATTAAAGCGTTCCGCTACAGGAAAACCATAGCGCCGGAGTGCCCAGCTTTTACGATCTTCCGCCGACCAGCCGTCAATGCCGTCAAGCGCTTCGAGAATATTCCTGTAGGTTAGGTCCGTACGGGGAAGCCCCAGTTGCGCCAGATGGGTTTCGAAGGTTGTCAGACCCTGCTCATTAGTGAAAACGATACAGACCTGTTTACCTTCCTGACTGATGAACTCCACGCCGTGATGTATCAATGCTGAAAAATTCATTGTGCCGCTGTAGTTCAGCTTGAGGATATAGCGCCCGTCATCGGCGCTGCCGGGTACTTGTGCCAGCGTTGGGCGCAAGGTATGGAGTTGCGTCAACAGCATTTGCCCGTGCTGGCGTAAATCGCCCCTGCGAATACGGGGCATATTGACTCTGCGGGTCCGTCGGTCGTTTTGAAGTGGTGCTTTGGTAATCGTTAGATGCTGATAATTCGCCGTCATGGCAGTCCCTTATCGGTGGGTTCTGGCGTTTTCTCGCTGAGTTGCATTTTTTAAATCTTTTAGCGTCAGGAATTCCTGATGACGCAGGATCATATGCTTGGTTGCCCGACGGACAATGCGCTCAATATCTGCACCGCTTTTCCCGAGCAGCAGGGATAATAGCTCGCTATCGTCCAGCTCAAACTGACGGCGGGTGCCGCGTAATTTTAACGCCAACAGCTCACGTAACTGCGCCTGATCCGGCAACGGAAATTCAATCACTTCATCAAATCGACGCCAGATGGCGCTGTCCAGAATGTGTTCATGGTTAGTGGCCGCCAGAATCAGGCTTTTACCCTGATAAGCATCCATCATTTGTAAAACGGCATTGACGACCCGGCGTAATTCACCGTGTTCGCCGCTGTCGCCACGCTCTTTTCCTATGGCATCAAACTCATCGAACAACACCACCATTGGGTGCTCTGCAATAAAATCGAAAATTTTACGCAGATTGGCGGCGGTTTCTCCCAAAAACGAAGACACCAGTACGTCGAGGCGGACAATTGCCAGCGGCATGTCCAGTTCAAAAGCGATAACCTCTGCTGTCAGCGTTTTACCGCAGCCCGGCGGTCCGAAAAACATGATCTTACTGGCTGCTTTCATCCCGTAGCTATGCAATACATCGCTACGCCGGTGCTCTTCAAGGAGTTCATCAATCACTGTAGCGCTGGTCGCCGGGAGGATCATTTCATCAAGGCTGCGCTGTGGCTGCCGGAGATCCAGCAACGGCAGGCCCCTTTCTTTATCTATCGGTGCTTGAGGAAGCGCAGGCGAGCGCGAAGCCTGAACAAGACGATCGCCGTAAAGAATATGCTCCAGATCGTTAGCCAGAAGGTGGTGCTGTTTCTGACGTTCCTCATCAATAATGGCTTCCGAAACACGACGGAAAGTAGCGGTATCACCCGTTGCGCCCGCTTTTATTAGTTGCCTTAATATCTTACCGTTAGCCATTATTGACTCCTGAAACCACAGCACTTCATGCGGAAGGTGAACTCAACGTCCAGCTCACCGCGAATAATTGACGGGACGTTATTTCCGTCGCCAGCTTTTGCTCGACCTCTTCCAGCAGACGGTCCTCTTCCTGCTCGATTTTTTTCTTTTCATCATGATACTGCAACATGATGCTATCCCGCTCGCGTTCCAGCACCTTTAATGCGCGCTTGGCTTCCATTTTCTCTTTTAGAGAAGGAAGCTGACGGGCGGCTTTACGCGCCTCTTTAATTTCTGCATCTAACTGTTTGATACGTAAGTCCAGCGCGATACGTCGATCTTCTGACCAGCGTTCAAGTTTTTCTACTTCTTCATTGTAATAAAGTTCGTTATCGCGTTCGACCTGTTGGATAAAAGAATGCCGTAAAACCTCACATTGTGTTGTTAACGCAGGCAGCAAAGGCTGTTCTTCGACAGATGTTATCTCTGATAATGGCAGGCGAAGCAGACGGGATACGGTTTCCTCTGCCAGCACTTCGCCATTTTCTGTAACAGCGACGGTCAATAGTTTCTCTCGCTGTTGCTCCTGATTTCCGATGCTGACTTTTGCCAGCAACAGCTGTCCCGATTTCCCGCAGAACAGTTTAACATCGGCCAGTTGTCCGCTTCTGGGTTGGTAGATGAAATGGAGCTTCTGGCAAACTGGGGATGTGGAAAGGCTTGCCCCTTCATGCAGGGCAGCATCAATCAGTTGCTTCCCATATCCCTGGCTGGGCCGGAAGAATTCGGCATCTTTTTCATCCGCAATGGGCCAGTTGACGTCAAAATACTTTCCTCTGGAACGAAAACCCGTCTCAGAACGTTGAAAATCGCTCTCGTCGCTCAGAAACATTTCCGCCAGCAGCAACAGATTTTCCTGGTAATCGTTTAACTGCGCGAGGGTGGTTGTACGTCGGGTTTTCAGATTGCGGACCACATCAACGTCAAAATGCTCGAATAATGAACGCCGGGTTTCATTCTCCCGATTTTCCAGTTGATCTTTGAGTTCATCCTGCAGCTGATTAAATTCCTGTTCAATTTGTTCATCGGAGCGGCAGTGCTGGTATATCTCATGAATACGTCGTTCAATATCAACACCTGATTCGATCGACCCCAGAATGTCATCGGATGCGCCAAACACCCCTTCAAAAAGCTGGAACTTCTGGCTCAATAATTCAAACACGCGCTGATCGGCACGGTTGCCTTTATTAATAAAATTAACCACCACGACATCGTGTTTTTGTCCATAGCGGTGAACACGCCCGATACGTTGCTCCACGCGCTGCGGATTCCACGGTAAATCATAATTGATTAACAGCGAACAAAACTGGAGGTTGATACCTTCTGCGCCCGCTTCAGTACAAATCATCAGGGTGCCTTCGTCGCTGAATTTTTCAACCAGCGCTTCCTTCATATCCGCCGTACTCGAACCGGAAACCCGGCCAGAGTTCTGATGTTTCTCCAGCCAGTCGCTGTAAATCTTCTTCGACACCGCATCGCTATTGCTGCCATTGAGCAGAACCACTTCTCCCTCGTAGCCACTTTCTGACAACAGTTGCGCCAGCCAGGTCTGGGTGCGTACGGACTCGGTAAAAATGACCGCCTTACGTAATCCGCCCAGTTCAGCCGTAAAGGTAAAGGCCCGATCGAGAACGCGTAACAGTGCTTCGGCCTTGGCGTTTTTGGTAATCGATGCCGCTAAAGTCTTATAATTTTTTAACTGGTCAATTTCGGCCTGTAGCGCCTGAGGATCGATGGTATCTTCGTCATCAATGCCTTCTTCATCGCTGTAATCGTCGTAATTTTCATAATCCGTCAGCGCATCCAGCACCGGCATTTTACTTTCAAGACGGTGGATCATCGTTTCCAGCGTTCCCTGGATCGCTGTAGACGATGAGGCCAGAATTTTACGAATGACTAACGTTACTAGGTGACGCGCGCCGCTTTTGATCGCCAGTAGATCGTCCCGCTGCAAATAAGAGGAAACCTGTTTATAGAGCACTTCTTCGTCTTCCGTCGGACGAAAGTCTTCGGTTATTGAATGGCGTCGGGTAAAACTGATCCCGCCTTCCTGCTGAACCTGTCGACGAAGCGTTCGATTACAGATTTTATTCAGACGAACCCTTAATAATGCCAGTTCTGCATCGTCAATATTCTGTCGGGAATAACGGGCCTTGAACGAAGCAAGGTCGCCGAAAAAATGAGGATCAATCACGGAAATCAGGCCGTAAAGCTCAAGAATACTGTTTTGTAGCGGCGTGGCGGAAAGCAGTATTTTTTTTCTGCCGGACAGTGCGCCACTGAGTTTTTTGGCTGTTTTAGCGCCATCGTTCTTGTAGATATTACGCAGTTTATGCGCCTCATCCATGACGACCAGATCCCACGGGATTCGTGCCAGCTCGTGCTCTTTACGGGCAGCGAATTCGTATGAACAAATGCAGATCGCCGCTTTCCCGGTTGCATTTTCAATATCAAAGGGATTATCGCTCCCCTCTTTAACCATTTGATTGAAGATCTTCGCTTCAATAATTTGTGAAGGCAGCGAAAATTTCTCTTCCAGCTCCTGGCTCCACTGCTTGCGTAGCGTTGCGGGTGCAATCAGCAACAGTTTTCGGCGGCGTTCAGCCCATTTTTGCGCCAAAATCAGGCTGGCCTCAATAGTTTTCCCCAGTCCCACTTCATCGGCCAGGATCACGCCATTCGACAGGGGAGATGCCAGCGCAAACATCGCAGCCTCTACCTGATGAGGATTCATATCAACCCGTGCGCTGGCAATAGTTTGCGTCAGCGAGTCCTCGGCTTTGCCGCTTAACGTCAACCAGTGGGCCAGATAACTACGTTGGTGATCTGAATACATTTTCATACCTTTGTGCAAAGAGGGGGAGGGGAGCGCGACCGTATTTTACTGATATATGAACCGGGTTGCTAATCTGGAAGATGGCTCGCATTACATCCCCTTGTCGTTCACCGGGCTTCGCGGTCTCTTTTCCTCGCGTCTGCAAAATCAGGCGCCGGGCTTGACCTCCTGAACACTCCTTAGTGACGACACAATGGCGCGCTCGCGCCTTTTTTGTGCCGGTGCTCGGCTACACCTCAATGGCGGACCGGGCGGGGGCGTCGCAAGGCGCGCTGGATGGACTGTTCTGAGGAGGCAGGAATGAGACGATTACCGCTGATGGTGGGCGTGATAGTGGGCGTAATGCTGGCTGTCGGCTGCCATGACCGTAGGGCTGGTGTGAGGACGCTGCTGGGCGATGGCGTGGAGCAATGGGGGCAGAAGTTGCCTTACGACCACTGGGAATTCAATTTTTTTACCCGAAAAATCTGCCGGCACTGGTGACAATGGTGTATCTGGAGGACGGGGATATCCGGGAGAGCTTTTTCCGGCGACTGGATCCGACTGAACCCAGTCAGAGCAGTGTGGGAAAATGGAGCCAGCACGTAGGCGGTTTTTTAGCCAGTTTTAATATTGGCAAGGCGCTGCCTGTCAGGATGACGGTATGCTGGGACTCAGTTATCGATAAAAAGGCGTATGAGACGGAGATCTGGTTCAGCCGGGATACGTGGCAGCAGATGCTGACTGCCTATCCTGATACTTATCGTCCGGGAAAAATATATTACCGAAACAAAATGATTATTGGCCTGCCCCCCGGTGGTAAAGTCAGGGTATGGTTAAAAGACAATCGTAATCCTGTTGTACTCCAGAATCCTGCCCGACAGTTCACCCTGACGGGAGATGATATGCTGATATGCAAAAATGTTCCCAACAAGATTGATTTCAGTTACATCAAGGCTAACGGTTACGATCCATTTATCCGCGATTTTATCAAGGAAAAGCCCTATCCGTATGGTCACTGGTAGGGCGCAACGATCAGCAAAATTAAAATGATCTTCTTGAGATCCTTTTAAGCTGCGCGTAATCTTCGGCTTGTAAACGGAAAAAGCCGCCTTGCGGCGGCTTTTTCCGTCCGATTAGAAGTCTTCGACCTCTTCTAATCGACTGTGGTAACTGGCTTGATGGAGCACAGATACCAAATGCTGTCCTTCCAGTGTAGCCGCTATAAGGCTTCAACTTCAAGAGTTCTGCGTATCTAAATCCACTATCCAGTTACCAATGGCTGCTGCCAGTGGCGTTAAGTCGTGTCTTACCGGGTTGGACTCAAGACGATAGTTACCGGATAAGGCGCAGCGGTCGGGCTGAACGGGGGGGCGTGCACACAGCCCAGCCTAGAGGACTCGACTTATTTAATTGTGTAAACAGGGCCTCTCCGCGAAAGACCCTTATGCATCACCTGACGTTAAAAGTCACTACACCCAAGATGACGTTCAATGGCACCATGTGATTTCAATGTAAGCCCGGGCCGTCTGTTCCAGTACACCAGGCTCAGCGTTGTATGTGTTAGCTGCATCAAATACCAACGTCAGCACTTCAGGATACACAACCAGATATGTAATGGAGTTATCTTCATCCAATACTTTTCCCCACGCCTGCTCAATCAGATTTCTGAGAACCACCACCTCACGACTCTTACACCAGACATCGTTATTAAGTAGCAGCACCATAAGATAAGGAGTGGTATCGTTAGCCACAGCCTCCCTGCTCCAGAGATAATATAAAGGGGGGGCTCAACAGATTGATCTTTACGTCGCTTACACTGCAAATATTCAGAAATGAGTCTATGCATTTCACCAGTAAAATCAGCCATCACCTGTTCCCAAAATTTTATTTATCTTCATCACTTACAGAGAATGCTCAACATTTGCTAGTCTTTTCCTGTCCTGGTATCCAAAGTCTCCTCCCAAATATCCTGGATACTAGCTTAGACAAAATGAGATTATATTTATGGTAAATTATATCATAACAGCTTTTGTTAAGGATGCTGTGTAAGATAAAATATATGGGTTAGAGGCAGATTCTTTTGCAATCAGGAAGAAGATAATCACTGATGTTATCGGATATGTAGCAGTATTCGTTATAGCTATTTAGAGAAATTTGTGCCACAATTTATTATAGAGTTTAAAGAAAAATATATTGAAAATAAAATCCGGGCTATTGCCCGGATTTTATTATTTTAATGGGTTATTAATCTTTGCATATTCAAATGGACTGATAAATTTTTCTCTGTTTGCATCCAGAAAATCGGCCCACCACTGTAGCATCAGTCGCCGTTCTTCCAGATGTTCTGCTTTATGAATGTAAGCAGCACGTACACCGTTACGTTCCTGATGGCTCATCTGACGTTCCACAGCATCGCGGGACCACAAACCTGATTCAATCAATGCACTGCACGCCATCGCCCGGAATCCATGGCCACAGACTTCCTGGGTTGTGTCATACCCCATCACCCTCAGGGCTTTATTTACAGTATTTTCACTGATTGGTTTACGCGGGTCATGTGCACCCGTAAATATCAGACCATTTTCACCTGCCCATGTCTGAAGTTCTGTCAGTATGGCTACAGCCTGTTTACTGAGTGGCACAAGATGTGGTGTCCGCATCTTGGAGCCCCGGTGTGAGAATTTTACGCCAGGCAGAGGTTCGCGTTCGGCTGGAATAGTCCACATGGCATTGTCAATATCAATTTCAGACCAGCGGGCATATCTGAGTTCACTGGAACGAATAAAAACCAGTAAATTCAGCATAACGGCAAGCCGGGTGACAGGCTGGCCTTTATAACCGTCAATACGCGACAGAAGTTCAGGCAGGCGTGAAAGATTCAGAGCGGGGCGATGCTGGCGTTTTACCGTGGTCAATGCACCAGCCATATCCAGAGCCGG
>OGLZ01000963.1_pt1 | contig 14348 bp, 10 predicted proteins | sample 1572991 | NCBI WGS metagenome assembly OGLZ01 (sample SAMEA2581893, study PRJEB24529) | metagenome | biome: Human gut stool | place: China | collected 2011 | reverse complement strand
TTTTATAAATCTTTATTTTCTTTGTCTTCTTCTTTCTGTAGATAATAAAATCTCTTCTGAATTTCAATCTCTTCTCGAAGCTGTTCTTCTGATGGAAGGCAAGTTTTATATTTAGATGCAAATAATTGTTCGTGCCCATGCAATATAGAATATTTTGCAATATCTTCGTCTGTATCAGAACATAAAATAATGCCTAATGTTGGATTATCCCCTTCATTTCGCTTCATTTCATCATACATACGAATATACATATCCATCTGTCCCACATCCTGATGTGTGATTTTCGACGTTTTTAAATCAATCAATACAAAACACTTCAAAATGTAATTGTAAAAAACAAGATCAATGTAATAATCTTCTTTTTCAGTTCGAATATGCTGTTGTCTCGCTACAAATGCATATCCTTTCCCCAACTCCATGAGAAATTTTTGAATATGCGTGATAATTCTCTGCTCCAATTCACTTTCTGTAAAGTCTGTATTAGAAGATAGTCCAAGAAATTCTGCTATTACTGGATTTTTGATAAATTCCAGCTTATCAGCCTGATAAGTAGCTGTTAGTTCTTTCATTTCTTTTTCTACAGGTTCTGTATTTTGAGACATGAGCATGCGGTAATAATACTGTGAAGAAATATTCCGTTGCAAAGTCCGAACGGACCATGCTTGCTCCTGTGCCTCTTTTGCATACCATACTCGTGCCTCTGGTGATGTTTCCTGAAGCAAAATTCTATAATGCGTCCATGACAAGGGACGCCCAGACTTTGGACGCAGTGAGTCCAAAATTTGAGGAAATTCCTGATGAAATTTCATATATTTATAAAGACTACTAAAGTCAAAGCCTTTGCCATATTTTTCTTTTAATTCTGATGATAGCTTTTTCATAGTTTTTTTGCCATAGTCCGCTTTTCCATTTTCATTCAGACACTCTATAGCAATTCGTTTTCCCAACAACCAGTTCCTTTGAACCAGAATTGTATCGACAGCCGCATACGCAATACTTTGTGCACTCTCCACGATTTCACATGTATCAGCAAATAAATCTCCTGTTTCATGGTAAGCAATCATACTTTTATTTAATTTTGGACTCGGTGAATCCAAACTTGTTTTTTCTTTTTCAGAATGTTTTTTTTCCATCAAAGCAACCTCCTTTTCGATAATTGTTGCGACACTGTCGCAACTTTTCCATTTTGAAGTTCCAGATTGATACCTCAAAACGATTTCTTTAAATCTCCAAAATCTATGTTCTTATTTTACCCCAACTCTTTCATTCTGCCTACTGCTATTTCATGTTCACATATAATAATGAGGTCGCAATCCACGACCTCATCCCCTTCATTTAAACATAAATTAATTTCCTGAGAATAATCTCTTTCGCAATTGCTCTGTGCTGATTAGCAGCTCTTACCCATGCCATTTGATCTGCTTCTTTATCCCGCAGTGGTTCTTTTTCTTCCAACTGTTTCAGAATTACCTCTTCCCGTTCTCTGGCTGCCTTATCTACTTCCAGAAGATGCTCTCCAATGGTGTCCTGCAGAAGCATCACCTGATAAGTTTAATTTCGATGGTTCTTCAGATAATCTCTGCGAAGAAAACCATACTTGCCAAGTTGCTTCGCTGCCTGCGTTCATTTTATTAGCACTCTCCATTTCTCATCATTTTTTGACCACAAATTTACGACATTTACGACAAATCTGACACTGCTTTACAATACCAGACAAAATGACTGATGCCCCGGAAAGCCTGTAAAACAGGCACTTCCGGGATACACAAGACAGGACAAAAATCAACTTCCATTATCAAGTGATGAGTGCTAATTAATTTGCATTGCTCAGTCTACAATCCCCAATAACCAGTCTCTGGCATTAATACGTCGAATTCCCTCATATTGTTCTTCTGGTTCTTCATCCATTGTTAAGATAATCTTTGGATAATGATCTCGTATCGCCTGTAATGGTCTTAATTCTCTCAAAAGTGTATTTTCATCTCGTACAGTCAGTGCCACCTGGAAATATACCGTTCCCTTTTTATTCTGTGCCACAAAATCCACTTCATATGAATCGATTTTTCCAACATACACATCATATCCTCGACGTAACAATTCCAGATAGACTATATTTTCCAGAACATGTCCTGCATCTGCCTGCCTCGAACCTAAAAGCATATACCTCATTCCAATATCAACTATATAATATTTTTCAAGAGTTTTTAAATATTGTTTTCCCTTTATATTATAACGTTTTGCCTGATATATAATATAGCTCTCGCTAAAAGCCTCCAGATATTTTTCCACCGTTTTTGTATCAATTTTTCGCCCTTCTGAGGTCATCGTATCTGCAATTTTTTTTGATGACAATGGATTTCCTATATTATCAAACACAAATCTTAAGACACTCTTAAGCATCATAGTATCTGTGATTTTTTTCCTGTTTATAATATCCTTTACAACAATCGTATTATAGATTCCCTCCAGATAATCTCTGATCTCATCTGGCTGATTTTTTAATTCCAGTGTAAACGGAAATGAACTATTCTGCAAATACTCAGCATATTTGATTCCTCTGTCATTCATACTGCCAGTACTCTCCATATATTCCTTAAAAGACAACGGCAACATTTCAATCTGAATATATCTTCCTGAAATCATAGTTGCAATCTCACTGGACAACATATATGCATTGGAACCAGTCACATAAATATCTATGTTTTTTTTAATATAAAGACTGTCCAGCACTTTCGGAAAATCTGTTACATTCTGAATTTCATCAAGGAAAATATATGTCATTTTTCCATCAATCAGACGTTCCTTTAAATATTTATATAATTTCCTGTAATCTGTCAGTTCTTCATAATCAAGATCTTCAAAATTAATAGAAATAATCTGTTCTTCCTCAATCCCATGCTCTTTTAAATAATTGCGATAAATTTCCAGGAGCATAGATTTTCCACAACGTCGTACACCTGTAACAATTTTAATCAACTGCTTATCTTTCCAGGCTATCAGTTTTTCTAAATATTCTTTTCTTTCTATAATCATAATAATGCTCCCTTCTTTTTACTAATTATATTCCAAAAGCGATATAAAAATCAATAGTTTTTGGATCGCAATCCTAAGACTATTGATTTTTATATTTTTATCGGAACAAGAGTCAACTTACTATCTGTTTCTGCGTGAATCAATATTTTTTTACTGTATGATTCGCCTCCACATAGCTATCATTTTCCCCTGAGATATCGTTTTAATAAGAACGTACAGAAATATGGGAATGTGTAAATCCCGTCTTCTATTCCAACATTGCTGTCTGCAAGTTTTATTCCCCAGTGAATATCTCCATAAGAATCACCGGATATCAATTGCCTCAATGACTTAGACCGGTTCCTGTTCGCCTTCACTTCTACCGGAACCAGCTCATCCTTTGTTCTTACAAAAAAATCTTCTTCCAAGGTAGCATTTTCTTTTTTATAATAATATAGTCCAAGCCCCTGTTTCACAAACGCCTCTGCTACAAAATTTTCATATAAAGCACCTTTGTATACTCCAAGATTTTTATTCGCCCGAAGATCTTCTTGTGCTTCCTCATCTAATGAAGCAATCAACAATCCTGTATCCGGATAATAGATTTTGAATTTTGAGTCATCATAGTTTCCCTTTAATGGAAGCTCCGGATACTGTAGACAATAACATACAGAAATCACACCTGCATCTTCGAGCCAGGTTATACATCCCATATATTCTCGACTTCTGGCTTTTTTGTCTATTTTACTTAATTGAAATTTTTTATTTTCTTTTGCAAGCTGTACAGGTACGTTCCGATAGACGCTTACAATTTTAGTCTGATCCAGACCTTCAGCGTATTTTCTGATATCCTCTTCATAATCCATCTGGATCTGTCTCTGGATTTCCAGAGTATCTGTAAAAAGATTCTTTTCAATATATACTTTTACTACTGCAGGCATACCGCCAAGTACACAATATTCCAAAAACAATTTTTTATAGACTGATAATTCGGTTTCTGAAAATGGAGTTCCTGTCTGCATATGTTTCAGGATATCTTCAATGTGCTTCTCTGAGTATCCTTTTGCCCACAGAAATTCTTCAAAATCCATCGAAAACATTTCATAATCTGTTTTATATCCCACACTGTTACTATGAATTTTTCTGTAATTGATTCCAAGCAAAGAACCACTGCATATGACATCAAATCTTCCATCTATCCTGAATGACTTCAGAGCAGTTGCAATATCCGGAAACTCCTGTAATTCATCAAAAATAATCACAGTGTCACCTGCTATAAATTTTTTTGATGTATCTATCATAGAAATATTTTTTATAATATCTTCAACAGCATATCCGTCACTTAATATTGTTTTATATTTAGGTTCCAGAACAAAATTAATACTCACAATATTACTGTAATTTTGTTCTGCAAAATGATTAATAGATTCCGTTTTTCCAATCTGCCTTGCACCTTTTATAATTAACGGAAGTCTTTCTTCATTTTTTTTCCACTCTAACAGATACTCATCTATCTTTCTTTTTAAATACATAGAACTGCCCCCTTTCTTCAAAGCTATCACGTTTTATGAGTATTTGTCAATTTATTTTTCACGTTTTATGAGCCTTTATTCATAATATTTTCACGTTTTTAACTCAATTTCTCATCTTCTCACTACATCATAGACATTCCATCTCCATATACAGAAAAATGTCCCAGGTTAGCTACCAAGGACATTTTTCGTGTTTTTATACTTACAATATACAATTTTTTAGTCATACCGTTAGAGTTCACTTGAAACAATACTATTAACTCACCTCACGTAATAGCTTCAAATTCTCTTTATTTATCCTCTGAATGCAATGCTGCAAAATCTCCATTATAAAGTCGACTGTCTTTATACTTATAAAACGGTGCATGGAAAAAATGAACCTTTTCAACTTTTGCCTGTAATTCACCAGATAAAATCATTTCCCCACATGTCAGTGTTTCTTCTGCTTTTTCAATTGGAATCAGACAATGCCCACCGCCACAGATGTCAAATGAATCTTTTCTTGCAAAAATTCTTTTTCCAGCCTCATACCATTCCTTCAGTAAAGCCTCTCGATCCTTGGCCGGAGCACAGATCAGTTCCAAATCATTTACACTGTCACCGGAAAACAAAATTCTATCCTCTTCATCCAGAATACATACAGATCCAGCCGTATGTCCTGTCATCTCATATATAACCAGCTTTTTATCTCCAAGGTCAAAAATGTCCCCTTCTTTCATAAAACGAAACTCTGGTTTCTTATCATTTTTTAGTTCTTCCGCAATACTCAAGCTTCCAGGTGCAACAGCACCGGCACTTTCCATATTCTTTAAATATCTTTCTCGATCTTCTACCTTTATATTCAACGCAGCCTGATAATCTCTTTCATTAATATAAGCCTCTATAAACTGACCACATCCGCCAGCATGGTCTACATGTCCATGAGTAATCAGCACAACATAGGGATTGTCTACCAAAGACTCTACCAGCCCCTTAAAATCACCGATTCCAGTTCCTGCATCAATTACTGCAGACATTTTACTACCCTTTACTACATACATGGCATTCAATCCACTCTCATCAACATGCCAAACACCTTTTTTTATTTCATTTACAGTCCAACACATATTTTCTATCTCCTTTTTCCGTATTAACCGTCACTATTCATCACAGCCAGTAAAACTTAACCTTTCACCGCTCCCTCAGTTACACCTTTAATAATGTGCTTCTGACAAAGAACATAAAAAATAATTACCGGAATAATTGCCATAACAAGCGCCGCAGAACCAAGATTCCATTTCTTTGTGTAAGCACCAAAGAACAGATAAGTCCGAAGAGGAAGAGTTTGCGTTCCACTTCGGTTGATTGTCAACGATGGGAGTAAATAATCATTCCAAAGAGACATAACATTCAAGATTGCAACAGTTACTGCAATTCCCTTAATCAGGGGCAACACAATTGTAAAGAATATTCTTGGCTGGCTGGCACCATCAATTGACGCAGCCTCTTCCAACTCTACCGGAACATTTTTCATAAATCCATGGAACAAAATGATCGACATAGAAGAACCAAATCCAAGATTTACAAGCATCAGTCCTGGCATATTAATCATATTTAATTTTCCCATTTCTGCCAGTAATGGAAGCATAACACACTGAAATGGAACAAGCACTGCAACAGAAAAAATGGTAAATATCAGTTTGCTTGTTTTTGTCTTATATCGTACCAGTACCCACGCTGCCATAGAACAGCAGATCACGTTTGCAACCGTTACCGTACAGGTTATGATCAGGGAATTTTTGATGGCATTCAGGTAATCCAGTTCTTTGAACGCTGAAATATAATTGTCCAAATTCAGTGTCTTAGGAAGCTGGAGAACACTAATATAAATTTCTTTTAAAGATTTAAATGAGTTAATAAACAATAATAAAATCGGGAAGATAAAAAATGCTGCCAGTATAATACAACACAAGATAATCACTGTTTTAGAGATTATTTTTTTCCTCTGCATTACATCTCCACCTCCTTAGATTTGGTAAACATCAGTTGGCTTACTGTAATAAGTGCAACTACAACAAGGAAGATAATTCCTTTTGCCTGTGCCATTCCATACATGTTTCTTGAAAATGCTGTATTACAAATATCCATAGTAAGCATTTCTGTAGATTTCGCCGGGCCACCTCCAGTTAAAGTCAGATTCTGGTCATACAGTTTGAAACAATTTGTAAGAGTAAGGAAAAGTCCAATAGTAAAAGCAGGCATCATCAATGGAAGCTTAATTTTCCAGAAACACTGAAAAGAACTTGCACCATCAATTCTCGCAGACTCCAACAGATTTTCCGGAATATTCTGTATCTGTGCAATGTAGATCAGCATCATATATCCGCTCATCTGCCATACAACAAGAATAACCAAACCCCAAAAACCTGTAGACTTAGTAGAAAGCCAATCACAAAGCCAGTTAATTCCAAGAAGCTCTCCAATACTGTCAAATACATCACAAAAAATAAACTGCCATGCAAATCCTACCAGCACACCACCTACCAGATTAGGCATAAAGAAAATACTTCTAAATAGATTTTTTCCCTTTATATTCTGAGTTACCAACATAGCAGTTGCAAATGCAACCGCATTTACCGCTATCACTGTTATAATTACAAATTTAAAAGTAAAAACAAAAGCATTTTGAAAGTAAATATCATGAAATGCACTGATGTAATTGTCCAGAAAAACAAAATCACAATTTGAATGGAGTCCGTCCCAGTCTGTAAAAGAATAATAAATACCTGTTATTGTAGGAATTACAACAGCAATACAAAAAGTAATCAAACAGGGAGCAAGAAAAAGCCAGAATATTTTTTTCGATTTACGCATATCGTTTCCTCCATAAAAGGACAGCCAGAGTGTTTTCCGGCTGTCCTGAAACTTTTCTTTATCTCATTTCTGCCCAGTTTGCTTTTGCTTCTTCAACAACAGCATCCCACTCTTTTTCCCCGGCAATATAGCTCTGGATTCCAGCGCCTAATAAATCAGACCAACCATCTGGATAACCACCAAATACTAATGAGAACGTATTTCCTTCTTTTGCATATGGTTCACATGCAAGACTGATTACGTTTTCAGATGGAAAATCTGCAAAATTATCAAATGGAAGACTGATATTAGAAGTAATTAATGCTTTTCCTTCATCAGACATAAGCAGCCAATTTACAAAATCTTTTGCAGCAGCTTTTTTTGCATCATCTGAATTCTTGTTGACAACAAAATAGGAAGCAATACCATAACAGATATTATCTTCATCCACTCCCTTTAAAGGCATTGGAAGAACGCCAATGTTCTCACGAAGTTCCGGATCAATTTCATCGATTACAGGAGCAACCCACTGTCCCATCTGAATAACAGCTGTTTTTCCAATACAGAAGGAACCGCCCATTGCACTATCATAATCAACTCCAACCAATGCTTCTGGTTTGTCTGCATCAGGAGAATATTTTACCATCAGATCAATATAGTCCTTTAATGCATCTGCATATTTAAAATCAAGAGACTTCGCTTCATAAGTTTCAAATGCAGTTCCAAACTCTGCCTGAATTGCCGGATTTGCACCATGATTTGCAAGTACCCATGATTCTGCCGCCGGAAGTGAAACAACCGCTTCAAGATCTGGGAACTGATCTGCAAGTTCTCCTGCATCAATAGCATCCTGAACTTTGCCAAAAGCTGCATCAATATCATCGTAACTCTTTAATGTAGAACCATCAATGCCACAGGCCTCAAAAACAGCTTTGTTATACAGCAGACCATAGCACACTACACCTGATGGTGCACCAACTATTGCATCCCCAACTTTACAGTCACTGACATTGTTTTCATATATATGCTCCACCCATGGCTGGTCACTAAGATCTTCAATCATATCGCCAAATGTATCAAAATCTGATGCACCTTCCATAACCACAAGATCCGGTGCCTGACCACTTGAAATTTCAGCCTTTAATGTAGAACGCCAGTCTGTACCGCCGCCAACAAGTTCAAGATTAATTTTCACGTTCGGATGAACTTCATTGTAAGCAGCGATTTCCTTCTCATACAGTTCTTTTCCTTCTACAGAATAATTATAATATGTAATCTCGGCATCCTCAAGCTCTTGATATTCATAATCTCCGGATGACTTTCCTTCTGCGTACACTGCAGATACATTTCCGGCAAATAAACCTGCTGTTGTTGCCATTGCCAACAAGGTACTGATTACTCTCTTTCTCATAAATAAAAACCTCCTGTTCTTTGATGTCTTTATTATATTCTCATTTATAGTGTTTTTCGATTCCAGAATAATGACATCCTATACCAAATTTTTTACCACCTCTTTTTTTCCGAATCTCATATGTTATAATAAAAAAGCAGAATAATTTGATACATTTATAAGAAAGAGGTTTGTATGAAACAAAAAATAACTCGCCCCATCAGTATTCGAATCAAATACACACGTTATGTGATTCCTATCTTACTAATCACATTTCTCTCCATCGGAGCAATTGATACCATATTTTATTTTCATTCTGTGAAGGAATCCTCCGAACATGAACAAACAGCCTACTCTAATACGGCGCTCACATCACTGGAATCCTATTTTTCTCAGTTTACCTCCGATTCCAGTATCTTTTTCTATAAAAATGCAACACAGAACAATCTTATAAATATAACACAGGATGATGGGCTGGAATTCCAACAGCTTTTATTAAACGATGCTCCCTATTATCCTTCTTTAAGCATGAACTATTCAGATAATGTATTTTTTATCACTAACAACGGAAAGCTGATTTCAACAACCAACTACTCATCACAGTTGGTATCCGATCTTTCTCCCTCTTACATTACAGAGATTCTGAAAAAAGGTGATGATTTTCACGGATTACCTTTTCTCTTTGGGAGTACTGATGATTCAGATAAATTGTACATATGTAGAAATATTTATCAATGGACTGGAAAAACTGAAACTACAGGAAAGAATCGTCTTGGTACACTAATCGTAGAACCCAAGGCTACTGTTTTTGACAAAATCTTTTCCCTTAATAGTAACGTGTACCAATTTGTTTTAATTGATAATAATCATCATATTTTTAGAAATACTACTGAACTTTCAGAACAGAACATTTTTGAGCTCGTAGAAAATAAACGTCTGAATACACAGACGTATAAATATACAGCATCTTCTTTTTCCACCAGCATAAATAATCTGCAATTATTGCTGATAACTAATCAGTCATTAGTTTATAAAAATGCCCGGATGTTTGTAATCCTGTTCCTTTTCCCCTCTATTCTTGCTCTGATTGCAATCATCGGAGCAACACGCTTTATCTCCCGGAGCATAGCAGATGAATTTGACTATTTTATGGAAAAACTGAATAAAACAAAAGCGATCAATAATGATGCATTTATCCATATGGAGAGTTCCATTGAATTTTCCCAGTTATCCAATGTATACAATCAGACTCTTTCACGTATCCATACATTATCTGAAAAGATCCATGAACAGGAAATTCTTACAAAAAACATTGAAATTGAGAGCCTCCAGGCACAGATCAATCCTCACTTTCTTTACAATACTTTAAATTGTATTTCCGGCCTGGTAGATATGGATAGAAAAGAAGAATGTCATCATGCTCTGACTGCACTTGCAGATATTGAACGCATGTCCCTGAAAGGCAAGCCATTCAGCACCATAGAAGAGGCTTTGTATTATGTAAAAGAATATACCTATATACAGAAGCTCCGTTTCGGAGATAATCTGTCCATTTTAATTGATATTCCCAAATCACTATACCATTACTATATTCCCAAACTGATCATCCAGCCTCTAATCGAAAATGCAGTGATCCACGGAACATCAAAAATCTCTGACAAAGGTATCATTGCCATTCTTGGAAGTACCGATGGTACCAACCTTCAGATTTGTGTAAAAGATAATGGTCCAGGTTTTTCCCGGGAATTTCTTGAAGATTTTTCCAAAAGTTTTCAGCAAAAGCCAGCCACCTCTTATGGCATTTACAATATTGATAAACGACTAAAGCTCTATTACGGCGAAGATCATGGACTGATCCTACAGAATAATGAAAACAGCGGAGCATGTATCATAGTCCGCCTTCCTTTGAAACTAGTGGAAAAACCAATTGAGAAAGCAGGAAATTTGAAATGAAAATATTACTTGTTGACGATGAATCAATTGCACTTCAGACCATGGAAAATATAATCCGGCAGTCTGACTTTAAATCCCATACCATCCTGACAGCTTCTAATGCAGCAGATGCCTGGACCATCATTCAGACAGAGAATCCAGATATTCTGTTTTCGGACATTCAAATGCCCTGTGAAAACGGAATTAGTCTTCTTCAGAAAATATCCGAATCACAGCTAAAACTGCTGGTCATCTTTGTCTCCGGATACTCTGAATTTTCTTATGCACAGGCAGCTTTGAAATATGATGCTTTTGATTACCTTCTCAAGCCACTGAACAGTGAGGTATTTCTTTCCTGTCTAAAGAAAGCCATAAATGCAATTCAGGAACAGGAAAATATGGAAAAGCAGAAAAAAATGCTTTCCAAATTTTTTAAGGAAAATCAAAGTCTTTTGAAAAAACAGTTTATAGAAACTTTGCTGATTAATCCTGTTACCAGTTTTTCACCAGAACAGCTCCGACAATGTCTCTCACTTGGTCTAAACCCGGATCTATTTTATTTAATTGGGGTTAAGTGTAACACTACGAACAGGATGAACATCCTCCAGAATCAGGAATACTATATTTCTTATTCTCTGTCTAAGAAGATCAATAAAGATTATGAGGGCATTGCATCCTGTTATATTGGAAACATTGTATATATTCTCATGCCTGTTACATCTGCTGATCCTATTGCTGAAGCCAAAAGTCTGGCCCATTCACTTGTCTGCTATACCAGGGAAAAACTTTTTTCTTCTATCACAATCGGAATCAGTGAACTTGGCAATTCTATTCAACAGTTTCCAAAGCTCAATAAACAGATACAGTATTGCTTTTCCTATAAAGCTTCCGATATTGTTTCACTAGAAGACAGCATTTTATTTTTTGCAGAAATAAATGATTACAATTCCAGTATTATTGAGATTAACGAGATCATTTCCAATCTGATCAATGCCATTCAGACACGTAATCTTTGTGATGCGCTGGAAATCGGAGATGCTTTTTTTTCACTGATACAGAATGAAAATCTGCTCAATCAGCAGGATGCTATCAAACTAGTAGAATTAAACCTCCATATCCAGCTTAAAAATTTCCTAGATGACTCTAAAGATAGTAATTACCTTACTACTCCGATCACACGCTATTGTATGGAACAACCTTGCAGCGAACACAGCAGAACTGTTTTTTCCAACTGTATTAAAAACATCATCCAGGAGCTGTCCAGTGTCACCACACGAAACACAGGGATAATCGTCAATGCTGTTATAGAATACATACATAAAAACTACGAAAAACAAATTGGATTAAATGATGCCGCAGAATTTATAAACCGTAATAGCTCCTATATTTCCCGATTACTCAAGAAAGAACTTTCCATGGGCTTTTCACAACTTCTCACAGAACGCCGAATGGAAGCCGCTAAGGATCTTCTTGCCCATACTACCATGAAAGTATCTGATATTTCAGAAAAAGTAGGCTATACTTCTACCAAGTATTTTAACCAGGTTTTTTATGCTAATTTCCAGATGACGCCTACAGACTATCGTTTTATCATGAAACAGTTGTAATATTCTTTCAAAGACCGCCCACCAGAAATATATCCTAAGAGACTGTCTGACAAACAAAAGGTGCTGACCTGGTTCTGATTCCTACTGTCCCCCAGGCAGCACCTTTTAAAATGTTTAATGTTAATGCTTTTACTTTCCACAGCACTCCACAATGGCTTTTTCCACGTCTTCTATCTGGAAAGGTTTTGCCAGATGTGCATTCATGCCGGCTGCAAGACATCTTTTTGCATCTTCCTCAAATGCATTTGCAGTCATTGCAATGATCGGAATTATTTTTGCATCTGCCCTGTCCATGGCACGTATAGCTTTTGTTGCTGCAATACCATCCATAACAGGCATCATAACATCCATCAATATGGCATCAAAGGTTCCCGGAGGATTACTTTCGAAGTGCTCCACTGCCTGTCTGCCATTTTTTACAACTGTAACCTTCGCACCGTCATCTGTCAGCAGTATTTCTACGATTTCTGCATTAAGCTCATTATCCTCGGCTGCCAGCAGATGCAATCCACGAATATCATATTTCTCAGCAATTTCCTTATCCTTTTTCTGTTCCTGGGCAATTTCAAAGGGAATAGTAATGACAAACACAGACCCAACTCCCACCTGACTTGTCACTTCAATACTTCCATTCATCTGCTCAATCAATCCCCTGGCAATCGCCATTCCCAGACCGGTTCCCTGATAAACACTCCGGGCATCTGTTTTTTCCTGTGAAAACGGATCAAAAATATGGCTCAGGAACTCCGGACTCATCCCTATACCTGTATCAGAAATCGTCCATCTGTATGTACAGATTCCATCATGTACATCTGCTGCCTCCATTACCGTAGTAATCTTTCCTCCCGGCCGGTTATACTTAATACAGTTTCCATAGATATTCAGAAAAATCTGACGAAGATGCAGTGAGCTTCCATAGACATACGGATAAGGAATATCCTCCTTATTTTTCTCATAAATCCACTGAATATCCTCACCTGCTGCCCTGTGAGTGATAATACTCTCAATCTCATAGACCAGATCTTTAAGATAGATATATTCATGAGTCAGAACAATATGACCTTCCTCTATTTTACTCATCTGCAAAACATCATTGATAAGGGAAAGCAGGTAATCCGCTGCTATCTTCATCTTTTTATGATTTTCCCGTATCAGTGCCTTATCCTCAAAATGAGTCTCATCAATCTTTAACAGACCAATAATACCATTCAAAGGTGTCCTGATATCATGGCTCATACGGCTGAGGAAATTCGTTTTCGCCCTGCTCTCGGCACGCATCTCATTGAATGCGGCCTGAAGGCGCGCCTGTTCCTGTTCATCCCGTTCATGCCTCTGTGTGGTATCCTGCAACAGAATGATTGCATAGATCATGGGTACCTCAGCAAGGATTTCTGTATCAAACACTACCACTCTGGTCATAAGAACTGTTTTCTGTACCCATCGGATACTTCCATCATCTTCGCGGGCACAATATTCCACAGACATATTTGTTTCTCCGTTTTCAAACCTCTTACGAAGCTTTTCACAATTATCTGTCATGCAGTAACCGGCAATTGTTTCCTGGGTGATTTTTTTCTCATATTCCCAACAGTAATCCTGATAAGAACATGGAAGCGGATAGTCCATAAAAAGCTCCCGACTCTTCTGTTCTTTTCCATTCAGTACGATCCTTCTTTCCAAAACATCCTTTGTCAGATTTACTGTATAGATCACATCTGACAATTCCAGAAGTGCATCCACATAGCTGTCATTTTCCAGGATAGACTGTTTCAGCTGTTCATAATAAAGCTGCAGCTGCTCTTTTGCCCCTGTCTGGCCTTCAGAAGTCTTTCGGATGGTTTCAAATGCCAGAAGAAAATGATGCAGCTTTTTGTCCTCATCCCAGTCCACCGGAATCAGTGTCAGGCGGTTATATGCCCCCTGTTTTCCGATATTATACTCATATTCCAGCACATCTTCCTTCGTATGCATCTTCTTTTGAAGCTCCGAAATCTCCAGCCCTTCACGGATATCTGCCTGACAGGACTTTTCAATCTGTTCCTC
>OGLZ01000945.1_pt1 | contig 14639 bp, 9 predicted proteins | sample 1572991 | NCBI WGS metagenome assembly OGLZ01 (sample SAMEA2581893, study PRJEB24529) | metagenome | biome: Human gut stool | place: China | collected 2011 | reverse complement strand
TGCTTCGTACATTGCTATACTTGCTGCAATAGGAAGATTTAAACTGTCTATCCTGTCTGAATGAGGTATTATGACCGACTTTCCTATCTTAGAAAACTCATGTGGAAGTCCTGTTGCCTCATTACCAAATATAAGTGAAAATTTACCCTGTGGCTTTACATCATGAAGTTTTATCTTTGCATCGAGCATGAACGGATATAACTCTCTGTCACCGTATTTTTTCATGTATTCATCAAAAGAATCAAAATAAACAAACTCCGTTGAGAATATTGCTCCCATAGATGCTCTTACTACTTTTGGATCAAATGCGTCAACGGCAGGCCTTATAATAGCCATACGGTTCATTCCAAAGCCGAGTGCACTTCTCATAATCGTGCCCATATTTCCTGCATTTGAAGGATTTACGAGAACTATGTGCGAACTATCCTTATCAAGTCCGGACTCAAATTTTCTAAACTCACCTATAACATAACAATTGTCTTTCTGTGACAAAACATTAAATATTTTATCCGCATAAACAACCTCTATATCTGAGTCCTTGCAAAGTTTAAGAAGTTTATCCAATGTGTCACCCTGCTTCATTGCCGAGTGAACAAATACCCGGTTCACATACTCAGTCTTAAACTTTAAAAGTTCAAAAGTAAGTGTTATACCAAGTGAATAAGACACACTGTCTTCCTTTCTGTACCTTTTATAAGCTGCCATCCATCATTCCTCCAATTCTGTCTTTACATCTTAACTCACGGAAAAGAGAGGATATAAAAATCCTCTCCTAATCATTAAAATCCAAAAATCATTCTTCAATAAATATGTTTATTGATAATTCTCCTATATCAGATTCAAACGGAATACAAAACACCTGCTTACCGCTGCCTGCGTAATCTTTTCCCACACAATAATCCGGTGTCGTTATGTCTATAATAATACTGTCATTTGCAAATACCGTAGCCGCATTCCCTGCAATCATATTTCCAAGCTCTGATATGGCACTTTGTCCGATAGCATCAATCTCATTGACGGGCATCATCATCATCTTTGAAATAACCGCAAGTGCTGTTTCATAGTGGAGACTGAGAACAACTTCACCCTTTAAGGCACCGATAATTCCAAGTTTAATCAAAGAACTATCCCCCTCGTATTTATCATCTTTTACGAAAGGCTTACCCATCTTTAAATCAAGCATACATATATTTTACATACTGAAATAATAAACGGATTGATATGTTCTGCCTTCACTTAATCACCTACCTTTTCTTTTGTTTCATTTAAATGATGTTGGGACAAAATTTATTTTGCCCCTTGCATTATATAAATTTAATTATAACAAATCGTGTACTTTATGTAAATGAAATTTTACATCTAAAGTTTAAACACATCCCAGAACTTATTGCTTATATCGACACTTGACTCTGAGAGCCACTTAGAATACTTTTCTTTAAACATCTTCGTCTGGCGTTCTTCAATAATAGCCTCTTTTCTGGCATATGTCGCATCTTCGTCATTATCATTTTCACAATAAATGATGTAATATCCGTTTTTGCCTCCTATTACATTGCTCATCTTACCTTTTTTCAATGAAAATGCTGCATCTACGGCTTCCTTATCCAGAAGCTTTGTATCCTTTCCTATCGTAACCTCACTCTGTCTGCTTTCCGTATTGACAGCGGCATAGTCGGAAAAATTATCAGCCTTTTTCGCTTCTTTAAGCATCTCTTTCATTCTCTTATAAGTCTTTGCTTTCCCGGCTGCATTCATATTTACTTTTCGTCCGTTTTTGTCCGTTCCCTTAGTGATAAACTCAATATAACTGATTTTTATCTGCTTTGCCTCATCATCGGTCACATTTGTATCCGCATCATCCGTTGCAACATAAAACATTTTGTTTGCAAGTATATTGTCCTCGAACAGCTCTTTTACGCTGTTTACATTAAGCTCATATTTTTTTCTGTCAGCTTTTGAAGCCTTTTTTATAAGCTTCTGTGCATCCTGCAATGCCTGATCCTGCTCGTCATTATCAAGAGTCACACCCTGTTTTGCAGCATTTACACCAATAAGCTTTAACTGTGTAAGTGTACTTACAATTTCTTTTTTAGCTTTATCCCCTATCGTTGTCTTATCATCAATCTTATATTTCCATAATTCACTTCCAAAGCTGCTTTCATATTGATTTTTGAGAAGATAACAGTAGTTTAACACTTCACTGTACTGAACACCGGCATTACCTACCTTTATCACATATGAATTTGCCGTAATATCTCCTCTTTCAAGACGAATTGTTTTTGTCGTCTCCGCTTTTTTATCTGCGGTCTTTGTACCCTCTTTTTTTCCGCATCCCGTAAATATCATCGACACGGCAAGCACGGCACACGCTGCCGCTTTTGTATATCTATTTTTTATCATATAGCCCTCCAATGCTTTTTATCACACTCTCAACAATATTAAATATTTCGTCTGCTGTCAACTTTTTTTCTTTTTTTATCATATTTTTTGACGGCATTCTATACATATTTCTCGAAACCGCCTTTTTTTTATCCTTTTGCATCATATATAAAAGATACGGCTCTTTACTTCCGGCATATTTTATTTTGCCCTGATATTCATCAAGCATTTTCTTAAGTTTTTCCGTATCCGGAAGTTTACCCTCATACAGATAAAACCTGACACCGTCCTCTTTCTGTAATATCCTGCTTATATATGCCTTATGTGCATCAGCTTTAAGAAGTGCTACACGCAGCAGGTTATCGGCTGACTGCGGCATATCTCCAAATCTGTCGGTAAGTTCTTCCTGCATATCGTTATATTCTTCCACATTCTCTATCGCTGCTATCCTCTTATACATATCAAGTTTCAGGTATTCACTTCTTATATAAGTTTCAGGAATATACGCATTTACATTTATATCTATCTCTGTCTCAAATTCCTCAGAAATATCGGTATCTCCTTTTAGATGGTGCACCGCTTCGTTTAACATCTTGCAATAAAGGTCATAACCGACAGCCTCCATATGCCCCGACTGTGCTTCTCCGAGAAGATTTCCAGCTCCTCTTATCTCAAGATCACGCATCGCAACTTTTATGCCTGAACCAAGCTCGGTAAACTCTTTTATTGCGGCAAGTCTTTTTTCTGCAATTTCTTTAAGAACTTTGTTCCGCTTATACATAAGAAACGCATATGAATTTCTGTTTGACCTTCCGACACGCCCTCTAAGCTGGTAAAGCTGTGAAAGTCCCATCTGGTCGGCATTATCTATGATAATCGTATTTACATTTGATATATCAAGACCGGTTTCTATGATAGTCGTTGCCACCATAACATCTATTTCACCGTTGATAAATGCCATCATTATCTTTTCAAGCTGTCTCTCGCTCATCTGCCCATGTGCATATGCAACATTCGCATCAGGCACGAGTTTTTGAATTTCCATAGCTGCCTCGTCGATTCCTTTTACCCTGTTGTAAACATAGAATATCTGACCGTTTCTTGCAAGCTCCCTGTTTATTGCTTCTCTTATTATCTCAGGGTTGTGCTCCATAACAAATGTCTGGATAGGCAGTCTGTCAACGGGCGGTTCTTCAAGCACACTCATGTCCCTTATTCCTGCAAGGCTCATGTGGAGCGTTCTCGGAATCGGTGTCGCACTAAGCGTAAGAACATCCACATCGCCTTTTATCTGCTTTATCTTTTCCTTGTGAGCAACACCAAAACGCTGTTCCTCATCAACTATTAGAAGTCCCAAATCTTTAAATTCAACATCTTTAGATAAAAGTCTGTGCGTTCCTATTATTATATCGACATCACCTTTTTTCAGTCCCTCCAGTGCTTTTTTCTGCTGTGCCGGGGTCCTGAATCTTGAAAGCATCTCTACCCTGACCGGATAATCACCGAGCCTTTCCTTAAAGGTGTTGTAATGCTGTTGTGCGAGTATCGTCGTCGGAACTAAAAACGCAACCTGTTTTCCGTCATTTGCAGCCTTAAATGCCGCCCTTATCGCAATCTCCGTCTTTCCATATCCAACATCACCGCATATAAGCCTATCCATTACCTTGTTGCTTTCCATGTCTTTCTTTGTTGCATCTATCGCATCAAGCTGGTCTTTTGTCTCGTCAAACGGGAACATATCCTCAAATTCGGTCTGCCATACAGTATCTTTTCCAAAGCAATAGCCTTTTGTCTGCTGCCTTTTCGCATAAAGAAGCACAAGTTCCTTTGCGACCTCGTTTACTGCGTGTTTTACCCTGCTCTTTGTCTTTTTCCACTCAGAAGAATTAAGTTTATTTAGTTTAGGCTTCTTTACAACATCCTGTCCTGCATATTTTTGCAAAACATCAAGCCCCGACACTGGAACATAAAGGTTTCCGCCGTCACCGTACTCTATCTTAAAAAAGTCTTTAGTAACATTCTCGACCCTTATCTTCTCTATTCCTCTGTATATTCCAAGTCCGTGTTCTTCATGTACGACATAATCACCGACATTGAGTTCATTAAAACTCTGAATTGATTTTCCGTCAAATTTTTTTATCTTTTTCTTTCTACGCTTCTGCTTTGCACCGAATATATCTCCCTCGGTGACAACAATAAATTTCTGTGCCCTGTACTCAAAACCTCTGCGGAGCCATCCGTAACTCGTCATAACTTCACCGGATTTTAATTCATCACCAAGAGATTCACGGTAAAATGCAGGAATTTCATATTCATTCAAATCTTTCGCAAGTCTCTCGGCCCTTATCTTTGAACCTGATAATATAAGTACCCTGAACTTTTCACTCCGCCACTTTTTTATATCCTCAATAAGCATCTCAATGTGCTGGTTATACGATGGCAATGATTGTACTGCTATATTTGCTTCATCTTTTACTTTAATTTCCTTAGGAAGCATATCAAGCAACGAAAGATACACTGTTCTTTTTTGTTCTAGCCTTGTCATGACATAACGATGAATATATGACATCTGCCTGTCCCGGCAAAATATAACCCTTCTCAAGTCTGCCCTGCATACTCTCCCTGAACTCACTCTCAACCGCCCCCAGCTTTTCTATACAATGTATCGGTTCATCAACAAAAAATATCGTATCTTTATCATCAAACAGGTCAAAAAAACTGCTTGTCGATATATCAAAATATTTGGTGAAACTCTCAAGTCCCATACGGCCGTGGTACATATCAAAATTTACTTTTATCTGCTCTACAGTATCGGTAAGCCTGTTAATCGCATCATGATTTTTTTCTTTTCTGAACTTTTCAAGCATCTTCTGATATTCTTTTTCAATCTTTTTCAAAGCCGCCTTTAACTGTTCATCCGACAATGTCATCTCGGCGGCAGGTGTCACCTCAACCTTATCCATTCTCTCTATCGAACGCTGGCTCTGCACATCAAATGCCCTTATTGTATCAACTTCATTATCAAAAAATTCTATACGGACAGGACAATCCATAGTTATTGGAAATATATCGGTTATACCTCCACGAACAGAAAAATCTCCCGGCTTTTCAACCTGTGTCTGTCTCTCATAACCCATATCAACAAGTTTTTTTTCAAGATTATCCATATTCACAATATCGGTTTCTCCAATAACAAATCTTGAACTTTTTGAAGCCTGGCTGTCCATAATACAGTCAAGTCCGGCATCTATTGTAGTCACTATCGTTCCGGAATCATTCTTTAACATTGCATCGACAACTTTTAATCTCTCAGTGCTTATCGCACTTCCCTGAATGTCCGCACCGAAAAATATTATGTCTTTTGCAGGATAAAAGAGTACATCCCTGTCAAAGAGTTTGTAATCATCGTATATTTCCCTCGCCTTTATCTCATTTGAAGCAATAATAACTCTCCAGTGCTCTGAATGTGATAGTCCATATATCAGATGACACTTCTGCGTATCGATACAGCCTGATATATGAACTGGAAACTTCTCCCGCTCTATATCCTCAGCCACCGTTTTGTAGGCATTTATCTCCTCCAACGGCTCTAGCAGTGTTTTGAGCAGCTCAGCCATCTCTTTTCCTCCTTTCATTAACCTTAACAACAAAACTCACAGACCCAAAATGTCTGTGAGTAATTTTAATTAACAGTTCAGCTTTTCATTTCTTACATTTTAATTGAATTTATTCATCGCCGTTCTAATCTCATCATCGACAATAATGCCACAAGCTTCGGCTGCATTGTCAAGTGCTTCTCTTATAACATGTTCTTCATCCTTTGCAAATCGTCCAAGTACATAGTCTGCAAGGTCCCAGCCTTTTGGCTTTTCACCAACTCCTATGCGTATTCTCGGAAATACCTGCGTTCCAAGGTGGCTTATGATATTTTTAATACCATTGTGACCTCCCGCACTTCCCTTTTCACGGATACGCAGTCTGCCCGGTGCAAGATTTATGTCATCATATATAACTATAAGTTCACTCTCCGGGTCTATCTTATAGTAATCCACAAGTTCTCTCACACTCTCACCGCTTAAGTTCATATATGTCTGCGGCATCGCAAGTATGACTTTCTGTCCCTCTATATAACCCTTTCCGCAGACAGCCTTATGTTTCTTAATATCCATTGATATGTTATATTTATCCGCTATAACTGTTATTGCTGAAAATCCTATATTATGTCTTGTGCCATCATATTTTCTCTCAGGATTGCCAAGACCAACTATAATAAACATATTTTTCCTCTTTCCTGCAGCTGTTATTTCTCACCCATATGTAAAGTTTTACCCATGTACTGACTGAGAAACTCGCGGTCAACGACATGACGGTTATCCATTGTTTTCATTATGTCTTTTATCTTCATCTGCTCTGCAACCTTGCTGTCAAGCTTATTATCATTGAAAGATAATACAAACGGCTCTAATACATTACTGTCATTTGCAGTAACTACAAGTCCTTTATCACCATTTGTAAACTCTACACAGACACCGGGACTTAAAATATTTATACTATCTAACAGTGCATCAACTATTTTCCTGTCAAACTGGTCTTCCATCTCTAAAAGGTATCTTATTGCCGCTATCTCCGATAACGGTTCATCACCAAACTTCATAGCTGTCATATTATCAAAACAGTTTGCGACTTTGAGTATCTCTGCTCCGATAACCTTAGGTACATTTTCTGTTGCCGACGGTATATCAGGATGCAGAAGCATTAATCCCGCTGACAATATCCTTTTTATATCAGGAGAAAGATCTAAATTTGCCTTGAACGCATCATATGAATTCTGATAACACATAGTTATCTTCTTTTCATCCTCCATTGTCAGATCTATAGTCTTTTTTCTTCTGATATTATTTGGTATTTGCAATCCGCCTATATCATGCAAAAGTGCCGCTGCCGTAAGATCAAGCTGTGTCTTAAATTCAAGACCAAGCCTGCTTGAAATCAACGCACACAATATTGCTGTATTGAGTGAATGTTTATACACATAGTCATCATTGCTTCTGATATTCTGTATAAAGTTAATCTTATGATGAAGTGAGCCATACTTTTTCAAAAGCTGGTTTATGAACTGATACATGTTATTTTCTTTTTTACCCTCGGAATATGCATCAAGTATTTCTTTTATCTCAAATATAGACATAGCCTGAAATCTCTCAAACTCTATATCATCCTCTGACATAGGCGGTACCGGTTCGGCAGGCTCAAGTATATAAATTCCTATCAGTCCAAAATTGTTTACGCTTATGATACCTTGACTTGTGATTTTAGAATTGCGTTCATAAAGCATAACCCCATTTCTGTTATATATAGGTTTTGCAAGTCTCATCCCGGGTTTTAAATCTTCTGTTTTTACAAATAACATTTCTTCCCTCCATTTTCATTCTCTTTCACTTCATCATTTATTGTTTTTGCGTTTTTCAGCCAGATTATTTGTAACTCTGTTGTAAAGCTCTACCGCTGCGTTATATCCCATCTTTTTCTGTCTGTGGTTTACTGCTGCGGATTCGCAGATTATCGCAACATTTCTACCCGGTCTTATCGGAATCGAATGACACACTACCTTGCTGTCAAGAAACTCTATATACTGCTCCTCAAGTCCGAGTCTGTCATATTCCTGTTCTTTATTAAATTCTTCAAGCTTGATTACAAGATCTATCTCCTGCCAGTCCTTAACACTCTCAACACCGAAAAGTGCTTTTGCATCAATAATTCCTATGCCTCTGAGCTCAATAAAATGTCTTGTAATATCAGGTGAACTTCCTATAAGTGAGTTATCACTCACTCTCTTTATCTCAACTACATCATCCGAAACAAGACGATGACCTCTGTGGATAAGCTCAAGTGCTACTTCTGATTTACCAATTCCACTCTCACCCATGATAAGTACACCCTCGCCGTATATGTCTACAAGTACGCCGTGAACAGAACATCTTGGTGCAAGCTCAGCTCCAAGCCATCTTATAAGTTCAGCCATAAACGGTGATGTCGCTTTGCGGCTTCTAAGAAGAGGTACACGATATTTATTTGCAAGAGCAACTATCTCATCCTCTACCCATATCTCCCTGCAATACACGATACATGGTGGCTGCCCTTTATCCTCGCTTCCTGCCATGATTCTTTCCATCATTGCCACACTATGCTCCATGCCTTTCTGCTGCATATATGTGTGCTCTACATGACCGATTATCTGAATACGGCTTGAATCAAAATAGTCAAAATATCCTGCAAGCTGTAATGCCGGTCTGTTTACTTCATTTTGCGTTATCATAATGTCGTTTATATCGACATCCGGTGTGCAATTTTCCAATTTAAGTGCCTCTATCATATCTTTAAGAGACACGCTGTATTCTCCCTGCATCATTCCTTTGCTCCTCCTTGATGAAAAAATTTATAAACACTTGCCGCTGCTTTTTCATTCATACTTTCTGCCTGTGCAAGTTCATCTATCGCTGCATTTTTTATCGCTTCTATTGATGCGAAATGTTTCATAAGAGCTTTACGCCTTTTCTCTCCGATACCCGGAATGTCATCCAGTATCGACTTTACCTGCTCTTTGCTCCTGAGTGAGCGGTGGTATTCTATGGCAAAACGGTGTACCTCGTCCTGTATTCTTGTCATCAGGCGAAATCCCTCACTGTTTGTATCTATAGGTATCTCATGTTCATCAAAAAACAGTCCTCTCGTCCTGTGGTTGTCATCCTTTACCATTCCACACACGGGAATGTCTATGTCAAGCTCTGAGAGAACCTGCATTGCTATGTGAACCTGTCCGACACCTCCATCCATCATTATAAGATCCGGAAACTTTGTAAAACTTCCAAACTCATTAGAAAGATTCTTTTCATTTAACTGTTCTATCTCCATAAGACCATGACTGAACCTGCGTTTTAGTACCTCATACATACTGGCATAGTCGTTTGGTCCCTCTACTGTTTTTATCCTGAATTTTCTGTATTCACTTTTTTTAGGTTTGCCATCGTCAAATACGACCATTGAGCCAACCGATAAAAAACCACTTATATTTGATATGTCATAGGACTCAACCCGCGATACATCTTCAAGACCCAGCCATCCTGAAATCTGTTTCATGGCTCCCGTAGTCCTCTCCTCCTCACGCTTTATCTTTTCCATATCCTTTGTGAGAACCATAGCGGCATTTTTATGTGCAAGCTCGACAAGTCTTTCTTTCTGTCCCTTTTTCGGAACAATGATACTGACTTTGCCGCCCCTTTTTTCACTGAGCCACTTTTCTATCAGCTCAGACTCCGTCACTTCATAAAAGGTGTTCCGGCATAAAATTGTTTAATAAATGCCTGAAGCATATCATTTTCTTTCTCGCCGTAACTTCCCTTTAAGTGAAAATGATCTCTGCCGATAAGTTTTCCCTCTCTTATAAAGAAAACCTGTACTACAGCTTCCTCATTTGTCCTCGCAAGTGCAACAACATCCCTGTCCATTCCGCCAAAATCATTTATCTTTTGTTTCACGGACATTTTCTTTACACTCTCTATCAAATCCCTGCAGACTGCCGCCTGCTCATATTCCATCTTTTCAGATGCCTCATACATCTTTTCCTCAAGATATTCGATAACCTGCTTATAATCGCCCTCTATCAGCTTTAAAGCCTTATTAAAATTCTTGTTATATTCTTCTTTGCTGATATAGCCCTGACACGGTGCATTGCATTTTCCGATATGATAATTAAGACATGGTCTTTCTTTTCCTATATCTCTCGGAAGAACTCTACGGCAGGTTCTTATCCGGTATATCTTATGTGCAAATTCAAGCGTATCCCTAGCAGCCGTCACATTCGTAAACGGTCCGAAATATTTGCACTTGTCTTTTTTGGGCTGTCTTGAATAAATAAGTCTCGGAAAATCCTCATAAACCGTTGCCTTTATATAAGGATAAGTCTTGTCATCCTTGAGCATTGTGTTGTATTTCGGCTCATGCTCTTTTATAAGATTGTTCTCAAGAACGAGAGCCTCCACCTCGGAGTCAGTGATTATATATTCAAAATGGTCTATCTGGGAAATCATTCTCTCAATCTTTGGAGATACTCTCCTGCCCGCCTGAAAATACTGTCTCACCCTGTTTTTTAGGCTTATCGCCTTTCCTACATATATGATGGCATCACTCTTGTCATGCATCAGATAAACACCGGGCTTTGCAGGCAGTTTCTTTAATTCTTCTTTTATGTCAAACACTTTTTTTAACCACCTGCCCCTCCCTTTTTTATAACAGCAATTTATTAAAATTTTTCTTCGTCAGTGTCCTCTGCATTTTCCTTTGACAATGTAACTGTTTTGTTTTCTGTGCTTTGAGCTTCCGTATTCTCTACTTCTCTGTTCTCTGCTTCTGCATTTTGAGTCTCTATATTTACTGCTTTTTTATCTTCACTGTCCTGTGCAGCTTCTTCATTTTCTTTCTTCTTTGAAGCAGGTGTCATAAATTTATTTATAACATTTGCAACACCGTCCTCATTGTGTGAGAGTGTTACATAGTCTGCCGCCTGTTTTACTTTGTCCTGTGCATTGCCCATTGCAACACCCATTCCGGCATATCTGAGCATTGGCATATCATTTATGCTGTCACCGACGCAGATAACTTTTTCCCTGTTTATATCGAGATAACGCATAAGTTTCTCAACTGCAACTCCCTTGTCAACATACTTTGGAAGAAGTTCAACAAAGTGAGGGTCTGAACGGAACACATTAACCTTGTCACCAAACATCTCTCTCATATGTTTTTCAATATTTTTCATGCTGTCAGGCTCACCGCTGAGCATTATCTTGTTAAATCCAAAGTTTACGACTTTGACAAAATCATCTGTCTCCCTGACAGCAACATCACAAGCCCTCGCATCAGCGTCTATATATCTCGTCACACCATTTGCAGCGATAAGTTCTTTTTCGGCATCATTATAAACAGCTATTGAAACCTCTGCCTTAACTGCTTCTTTATATACCGGTTCTAATATCTCACCAGGAACCATCTGATTATAGATGCACTCACCTGTCTTACAGTTTACTACAGTAGTTCCGTTGTAAGCGATAACAAATCCACCGAACTTTTCAAGCTGTATTTTTGACGCATTTTTTCTGATACCTGCTATTGAGCGTCCCGATGCTATGGCAATCTTCTTACCTCTCTTCTGAGCATCAACGATTGTCTCTACCGTCTTTTCGCTTATCTGCTTGTCTGAATCAAGCAAAGTTCCGTCAACATCGATAACTATCGCATCATAAAGGTCACCCTCAGGTTCTTCTATTCCTTTTACTTTGCGGAATATCTTCATAAATTCCTTACCGGTGATTGTCTCATGCTTGATAAGAAATTCTGCAAGTTTGTCAAGTGCATCCCTGTCACCTCTTAAAAGCTCCTCAGCTTTTGCATAGCACTCTTTAAGAATACGCATAACTTCCTGATCTATCTCTGCTTCTGTCGCATCACCACAGTTTAATACAGTTCTTCCGTCAAGATATTTATTCTGAACCGATTCTAGTCCTATCATTCCAAACTTGTCCGTCATTCCATACTGAGTTACCATCGCTCTTGCAAGTGATGTAGCTTGTTCTATATCATTTGACGCTCCTGTCGTGATTGAGTTAAATACAATCTGCTCTGCGGCACGTCCACCGAAAAGTGTCGTTATTCTTGTCAATATCTCATCTTTGCTCATAAGATACTTTTCTTCCTCAGGCACCTGCATAACATAACCTAAAGACCCCATCGTTCTTGGAACTATTGTAATCTTTTGCACCGGCTCGGCATCTTTTTGCAATGCCGTTACGAGAGCATGACCTACCTCATGGTAAGCAACTATTCTCTTTTCTTCTTTTCCTAATATCCTGTCTTTCTTTTCCTTACCTGCAATGACAACCTCGACTGCCTCAAAAAGGTCTGCCTGGCTTACTGCTTTTCTTCCTGCCATTATCGCACCCTCATTTATCATATTGGCAAGATCTGAACCTACGGCACCACTCGTTGCAAGTGCAATCGCATCAAAATCTACAGAATCATCCATAAGTACATCTTTTGCATGAACCTTAAGAATATCAACACGACCCTTAAGGTCAGGTTTTTCAACGATTATCCTCCTGTCAAATCGACCCGGACGAAGAAGTGCCTTATCAAGTACCTCAGGTCTGTTTGTAGCACCGAGTATTACAAGACCTTTTGATGAATCAAAACCATCCATCTCTGACAGCAACTGGTTGAGTGTCTGCTCTCTCTCATCATTTCCGCCACCGTACTGGCTGTCCCTGCTCTTTCCTATCGCATCTATCTCGTCAATGAAGATGATACACGGAGCCATAGACTGTGCCTGTTTAAACAAATCTCTTACTCTCGATGCACCGACACCGACAAACATCTCAACAAAATCTGAACCTGAGAGTGAGAAGAAAGGTACTCCTGCCTCACCCGCAACTGCCTTTGCAAGAAGTGTCTTACCTGTTCCCGGAGGTCCTACAAGAAGCGCACCCTTAGGAAGTTTTGCACCTATCTCAGTATATTTTCCCGGATTATTAAGGAAATCAACGAGTTCATTAAGAGACTCCATAGCCTCCTCCTGTCCCGCAACATCCTTAAATGTAACACCCGTTGCCTTTTGCACATACATCTTTGCCGTGCTCTTTCCGACTCCCATCATACCGCCTGAATTTTTTGACATCATGCGGAAAACAAAAAACAGTCCGCCCCAGAGCAATAATATAGGTAACAATGTTGTTATAAGCATATACATAAGGCTTGAAGAACCTGACGAAACTTCTTTTGAAAACTCAACATTCGCTTTTTCAAGCCTTGTTATAAGGTTATAATCCATTGATATAACACCTGTATAATATGTTACTTTATAGATATTATTTGCCTGCTGTGCCGGTGTTATCTTAATCTCATCTGATGTTATAACTACCTTTGACACCTGACCATTATCAAGCATCTGTAAAAACTGGTCGTAAGTTATCTCCTTATTTGAAGCTTTCTCAACCTGACTGTTCATAAATGAGAACATGAGAAATATAACTAATGCCACAACCAGACAAACTATTATGCTTCTTCTATTTTGATTTTTTTTCGGATCCTGATTATTATTATTTTCCATCTGCAAGACCTCCCCGTTTTATTCTATGATGTTGGGGTCAAAAAGTCTTTTGACCCTAACTGATGCTTAGGATTGCTTCATTGCTATCTACTTTTGACCCTAACATCATTCTATCCGTATTATTATAAAGCTACTTGCCGTATAAATCAATAACCTACAATCTGAATAAAATGTGAAATAATCTTTATAAAATATAAACCGCATACATTTTTGTGTATTTTATACAAAAAAAATCATAAATACTGTCATAAATACTAATTGAACAAAATATACTTTATGAGTTATAATAGAAGATATTTGTTATTGACAAATAAGAAAAACGATAATAAAAACATTTATTTATGAAAAGCAAAATCTACGACTAGCGTACTGTATCATTGATGCAATACACTAGAGTCGATAACAATCTGATAACATTTTTTGACATACTAAAAGTAATAAAATACAAGGAGGATATTTTAATGGCAGTCAAATATGTATTTGTAACTGGTGGCGTTGTTTCCGGTCTTGGAAAAGGTATCACAGCAGCATCTTTAGGAAGATTGCTCAAAATGCGTGGATACAGTGTAACAATGCAGAAGTTCCATCCATATATCAATATTGACCCGGGTACTATGAATCCGGTACAGCATGGTGAGGTTTTCGTAACAGATGATGGTGCTGAGACAGATCTTGACCTCGGACATTATGAGCGTTTCATCGATGAAAGTCTTACAAAACAGTCAAATGTGACAACCGGTAAGGTTTACTGGTCAGTTCTTAACAAAGAACGCCGTGGTGATTATGGCGGAGGTACGGTTCAGGTAATCCCTCATATCACAAATGAGATCAAGAGCCGTTTTTACCGCAATGACGGCTGCAAGGATACACAGATAGCCATCATCGAAGTGGGCGGTACGGTAGGTGATATTGAAAGCCAGCCTTTCCTTGAGTCTATCCGTCAGTTCCAGCATGATATTGGACACGACAATGCTATCCTTATCCATGTGACCCTTATTCCTTATCTTAAAGCCTCAGGCGAGATGAAAACAAAGCCTACTCAGGCGAGCGTAAAAGAACTTCAGGGAATGGGTATCCAGCCTGATGTTATCGTATGCCGTACAGA
>OGLZ01000924.1_pt1 | contig 14947 bp, 20 predicted proteins | sample 1572991 | NCBI WGS metagenome assembly OGLZ01 (sample SAMEA2581893, study PRJEB24529) | metagenome | biome: Human gut stool | place: China | collected 2011 | reverse complement strand
TTTAGTTCTTAAAAACATGAAATACAATTAAAAAAGGAAAAAGTCAAATCATAGGCAGAAGGTTGATCAGCGCTAGATGATTGTTCCAGACAATCATTTGCTGAAGAGGTTTGCCCTGTTAATGATGGGATTTATCCCGAAAAAATGGCATTTTGGTTTTAAAAATGAAATGTCAGTAAGCTAAAAATAAAATCATGCAACACAAATGAGTGCAACCACTAACATAAAATACCTAATACTCTCCCCGTTACTTATTTTATTAAATCAATGAAAACAATTTCATTTGTTATCTTTTGATTCTGTTTTTTTATCTTAACCTGTGAAATGTGCAACACATAAAAGCATCTGTTATTTTCACTGTTTTATCTAAATTTCACTTTCCCGCCTTACGGCGGGAGACTAATTTAACTACTTTTGCCCTTACAGGCGCTATCTAAAACCCAAATATTCAATATTATTACTCTACCTCAACCGTTTATCCGATTCTAGCCCAGTTAATTTCACAGACATTGAAACTAGCGTTATTATTTAAGAGTAAGAAAACTTTTTACATTGTCGTTATTTTTAGCTCCTTTAGGAGATATAAAAATAAAGCAATGCCCACCTATACACTGCTACGCAGCGTGTGGGGTCTACCGACGGTTGCCTGCCGCAGGCTAAAAGCAAAACCAAGGTCAACGTCAACACCAGAGTTTTTCTCGCGAAAAACTAAAACCAGCATAGTCGCATTGGAGATTTATATTTTGGTTTGTTATTTAAAATTATATTGAGGTTCGTTTTAATGTATGGCTATTTTTCATCTTGATTTTAAAATTGTGAAACGTTCAGAAGGTAGGTCTTCCGTTGCGAAGGCTGCTTATCATGCTCGTTGCAAAATAACAGATGAAAGAACAGGTGATACCTATGATTATAGTCGCCGTACCGATTTATACGGACATTTCATATTAGCACCAGTTAATGCTCCAGAACATATCGTGAAAGACTCTACAGCATTGTGGAATGAAGTTGAAAGAGTTGAGCGCCAGAGCAATGGTCAAACATCCCGTTATTTCGATGTTGCCATACCTGCCGAGTTAAACAATGACGACAAGAAAAGACTTGTCCTTGAGTATTGTCAGAAAAATTTCGTTGATAAAGGCATGATTGCCGATATCGCTTTCCACGATCTTGATAGCGATAATCCTCATGCTCACGTTATGTTGACATTAAAAACCATAGGCCCTGAAGGTTTTGGTAAAAAAGAAAGAAGCTGGAACGACAGAAAAATGTCTGTTATATGGCGTGAATCATGGGCATCTATGGCTAACAGCTACCTTGCTGCCGCTGGCTCGTCAGAACGTATTGACCATCGTTCTCTTCAGGCCCAGCATGAAGAGGCATTAGAAAAAGCGGCGGTAGCTTTAGATAATGAAGAAAAAGCGCTATGGCTTGCTAAAGCCGCTGAAACAAACCGTCCTCCAATGAAGCGTATCCATAGTGCCAAATGGCGTAGTAAAGCAGCACAAGAGCAAAGAGCAGCAGAACAGGCTGTTCGTGATGCTGCCAAGCAGGAAGCGGTTGAAGTCTACAAGACTTTCAGCGAACTTGATCTTGAAATCGTCGTTGATGTCAGAAGCTTCACCGTGGCTGCTCTTGCTGAACCAGAACAAATCGTATTACCTGAAACACAATCCGGCTCTTCTACTGATGAGAATCAAAGAGCTGTTTTGGTTGCACCAGCTCCTCATACTCGTATGCGTGGCGTTAAATCTTACCGTGATAAAACAAAAGTCAGTAAGGTCGTTGCAGGTAAGAAACCATCAGTCAGTATTTCTGGTTCTGGAACAAATACTATCCTGAAAATATCCTCCTCTCAAAACCAAAACAGGACATCCAGAAGCGCCCCTGAACGTGTTAAGAGGAAACAGACTACTCCACGTCAGGATAATATTTTTAAACGCTTCACAACTCTTGTCATAGATTTTTTCAAGCAGAAGTTTGTATGGGCTAAAGCAAACAAATCCCAAAATGATCTTATCAGTGAAGAACATGATAAACGTATTGCTGAAAACTATGTCTTTGATGAGGTATTAGGCCGTCATATCTCTCGCATTGAATATGAGCAAAAAGCCAAGTTTAACCAAGATGACTATATACCAACGCCGGATGAGACCAGCCGCTTCCCAAGTCATCCTAAAAAAGAACTGCCTGAAAGCGATCATAGTCTGGATCTCACACCACCTGTACCATCCAGACCACCTGAGCATTCGAGCAGCCGTCCCCCAAGGCTGAGGCCATCGAGTTATCGTAGTAAAAATTAGAGCTTTCAAATAATGAACTTCATAAAAAACAGTAATGAGATAATAATTAAATATATGAATGAAAAAGCAAGCAAGACCTGCCTAGTTTTTTTGTTTTTATTAATTATAAGTGAAGATACTCGTTCTGCTTGATATACTATTATAGAAACACGCTCTTCAATATTTCTTTCAATGTTTTCTATCTCATTATAATTAACGTTTATTGAATCATTACCATTGAACTCCTCAAGTTCTTTCGTCTTAATATCAATCCATTTTTTAAAATTTTCATAAATATATTCCTCATAAGCATGAAATATATTTGATAGTTTTTCATGATTGTATTTATTACTTAAACCCTCCCATGCAAATATAATATGGGAGTTTCTCTCGTCTGCATTATTAATATCTGGATAGGTATCCTCTGAAAAAATAAAATGTATGCCTTTTTCGTTACTCTTTATACCAAAGGCATTTGTTATAATAGAGGAAATTAAGTATTTATTATTTTCTTGGTCATGAGATTGAAAATAACCATATGCTTTTAGCCCAAATTTCCTATCATTATAAATACAAAGCGTGTCTCTACCGTTTACTGGGAGAATAACAGCAAAATTGAATGGAATATCATTCAAAATCAAAGGTTCAAAGAAATTATTTTTCATATACATTCACCTTTATAAATTCGATTATGTCATTTAATGCATATGTAGTACTTGAAGTATTGTCAATGGCCTCTGAAACATTTTTATTTGAATATTCTATGCATTTTTTATTTTTACCAAAAACATGACTCCAATTAATTATTGCTTTTTTATAAAACCTTTCATATAAATCATAATCACGAGATAAATCAGACTTGTTTATTAAAAACAAAGTTGGGATGTTCTTGTTACTCCCCTTTTCATTATATGATGAACTCAAATCTTCGATTAATTTAACGTTCGCATTAATCCTTTGTTCATTAATAGCTGTATCATCGCTACTTTCATTATGATCTAGCAAGAAAATGATACAATCCGACAAATGCATAACGTCATTTATCTGTATAATGCTTTCACCACTCATGTCGTAGAAAAAAACATCCTTTTTATCCCCGATGTTTTTTAACCTACCATAGATACCCTGCGTCCTTTTATTTAATGGTTTATTATAAAAAACAGTGTCAATTAAGGTTGTTTTCCCCGTTCTTGATAAACCTAAAACAGCAACTATAGGGATTATATCTTTATAATGATTTAAATCATTGTAAGAATAGACTTTATTATAATCTTTTTCCTTAAACCGCTTATTAACATAGATGAATTGAGATTGTATAAGAATAAAAATGGCTGAAACAACTAAGAAAATATTTAAAACTAAAGCGTGTTCTTTTATTAATTCTTGAACATCATTTTTTTGATAAGAATAAATGAATGCAAGTAATGTAATGATAACTACATATGTCCAGACACCTATTGATATCATAATATTCTTGGGTTTACGTTTAAACACTATTGCCTCTTAAATCCATTCGCAAAAAAAAATCAGGTATTTTATTATATTATTTTCACTATTGAAAAGCAAGATATATATACTATAGGTCTTATATCATGAACTCATTTAAATGATTTTATTATGAGAATTAATTTTATTGATAGAAATAACATTTATTATGTCCATCAGATTTTATTTATATTATAAATCTGAGGATTTGTTAAAGTATTAGAAAACACATAACAACTGCGCCCCTTAATATGCCATCCGAAATCTTTTTCTCTACATCTCTCTCTGTTGTAACTTATTAACATACAAGCTGAAAAATCGTATGAGGTGATAAGCAAAGCGATAACACGGTCTCTCCAACAATAATCTGTAAATTTCATTTTATTGGAAGTTATGGAATTAATCTCTCTCTTTCTGAGCCGTCCTTAAAAAATGGCCTAAGGGCGTTCATAGTTTGGAACTTACTCCACCAATGCCATCCTGAAAAAATACATTAAAGCTAATACCTTTCGGCTACAGAGAACAATAATAAAATACTCTTTTTAATTCACCGTCAGTTATGTATATTATCTAGATTAATATACTCACTCTACCAAGGACACATGTTGTTAACGATTACCGAAATCAAAGATGAAGCTACAATGTTTCGAAAATTGATCGAGAACTGTGACAAAAAGAACACCAGCCTTGTTATAGACTGTTTTCCTGTTATGAGTTGTAAACTTTCTTCGATGCTTCTTTCTTATCACTTCCTGATGTTATGGCCTGACCTTGAAATTAAAGGAGTAAGTGCAGCCACAGGCAAAAATGATCGGATAACTCACTACTGGCTTGAAATCAATGATATTGTTGTTGATATAACAGGAGACCAATATAATCTCATCAATGATTACGAACTTACTAATAATATTATAAAGGGCAGACCATTCCCCTCAATACATGTTTCGCATAATAATGATAGCTATCTCTACAATATATTTAAAATCAAGGAAACACACTCATTTGTCTACGGCTTCCCTGAAATAGCTGATGATTTCATTGATGAAATGGCTCATGGGTATAATCAATTATTATATAAATGATAAACTATTATAGTAAAAAAATTAATATTAATTTTTCATCCAACGGGAACCTAGAAGACAACACAATATTGGTCTTAAATTAAAAAAAACCATAGAGTAAGTTGTTCTCTATGGTTTTTTACAATGCATTAGAATAACACATTAAATATCCAAACCACTATAGACGCTATCTGGATATTGATGAGGCCCTTTATTTGTGCTTGAAGAATAAGTCGCACAATAGTTATCTAAAGCATATTTGATAATTTTTGGCTGGAACGAAACAGAGACAGTATAGTGGTCTGCATCCAGTAATGGTTTAGGAATAAAATTCCGATCCACCTTCCTATCACCATCCAGATTTGCGATGACCACAGGGAGATTAAACTCAATAATGAGATCTATTTCATGCGCAAGGAATGAGTCACCATCACCACCTTTTCTCTTCGCATCGCTGCTCCCAAGAAGTACAACCTGTTTAGCATTTTTCATACGCTCGCGGAGATTTTTCTTGAAATAAAAAGGTCGTGTGCATCAAAAAAGTTGAAGTCAATGTTCTCATTTGCTTTCCACGCCTCCATTAGACGATAAGAACTTATATTTTCACTCGCAAACGCTACATATGTTTTATTACGATAGCTCATACAGTCTCCATATCACACTAAACAACAGATGCCAACTTGTTAAAAATGCATTATACTTTATACTTGGTAAACATTTTTATGAAAAATCATATCAAACACATTCAGGCAACATAAAATCAACCTAGCTGGCACAAAAAATGGCAAAAGTTAACTTTTTCGACACACGTATAGTAAAAAAATTTTCAGACTACACATCAACAATAAGCACTATTTTTTCACTTTTATTGATTTTTGTTGACATTCCAACAGAAAATAAAATTACGCTTGGGATTATATTCTTATTCACTTTGTCATTGTTGTATTTTGGAATTTGGTTGAAATCAAATAATCTTACGGAAGTTAATTTAGATGTAGAGGGAAGTATTGTTACTGTAAAAGCTGGGGATCTATTTCTACAAGACGGATTCAAGGTTATAGCTTTTAATGAATACTTTGACACTCAAGTTGATGACAATATTATCTCTCATAAATCCCTTAATGGGTTATACATTGACAACCATTTATCAGGTCCTATCTCTGATTTAGATCAGCGTGTATCAAATTATAAGTTTGATGAAGATGAAATCCTTGAAGTCAACCAAGAAAGAAAGGTAGGAAAGAAACAAAAATATTCGTTAGGAACTATCTTCGTAAATGAAGATTATCTATTAACTGCTTTTTCAAAATTTGATGATAAAAATAGAGCGTTTCTTACCATGCCTGACTATTTAGGTTTTTTAATAAATTTCTGGGACAAGGTAAATCGTATATATGCTCAAAAAAGCGTTTCGGTCCCTATCTTTGGTTCTGGAATAACACGAATAAAAGAACATAAGAATATAAGCGATGAAGATTTGCTTAAAATAATGTTGTGGACATTTAGAATCAGTGAGATGCGATTTAAGTTTCCGGCAAAGCTCACTATTGTCATTCACAAAGATAAAATTGATAAAATAAATTTATTGGACATTAAATCAGCAAGAAATGGTCTTTAGTCAGACGTATTATGGGCGATAAATTTTTTCCGCCCATAATATAATAATTTCCGTGCTACATTCTTCTCCTGAACACAACATTATCAGAGAAAATTGCCTTACCAGCTATAAACCCAACAGCCGCAATGACTGGTAGGCTTATAGTAGCTCCCGCCATACCTGTAGACATTCCGATCAGTATAGACAGGCCGAAGGTCAATAATATAACCACGAAAGCATACCAGCCGGGGAAGGTTCCATACAGAACCGTCGCCATGCAGCCGGTGCAGACATAGACGCCTCTCTGACTTTCTTTTAGGCAAAAAGGACACTGAATAGTTTTGTTTTCCATGATAGCCCCTTAGATCGCTTTCCAGCCATTGCTGGTTTTAACAAGATTAATCATGCCGTCTTCAGGTTCATTCATACCCTTGACGCTGGAGAACGCTTTTTTGTCCACCCAAGAAGGAACATCCGCCAACTTCCATGTATATGACACGCGAACAACTTTCTGATTACCGTTGCCCGGCTCGGTCCATTCCTTCACTTCATCAACAACGCGGCGACCAATGCAAACACCTTCTTTGGCATCCCAGATTTTGGCTTGTTTACCTTCATCTGTTATCCCAAGCGTGTTGTTATCCCAGCCTTTAACAAAGGCCATTAAGCCCTGCTCTACGAGGCCGTCAAGGATTACAGAACCTGTTCCAGCCCCTGTTTCATCAAATCGCGGTTTGGAGAGCTGGACAGGGAATGTGACATTGTTGTTTCTCAGTGAGAAACAGGTTTTCGATTGACCAATCTTCGCGTTGATCGCTTTCTCAAAGTCATCTTTTTCGCCACATCCCGTCAGATACAGTGCGGCACCCGCCATAAGAAGGATCTTCTTCATTTTCATATCCCATCAGTGATAACGAATAAAAAGCCACTTGTACTGGTCCAAGTAATGACACTTATGAACGGTTCAGCCGTCAGTCACTGATGGCATCAGACACTATTCAAATTTGCGGTATCGATAGACCAATACATCATCATCGGCAGATACTACGTTAAACGTAGTATCGAAAACAAGGAAAAACTACGATTCTCGTAGCTCTTAATGATGAGAGTGCTTATGACCCAGCGAGAATCCCATAGAGACATCTTTTGTAAGCGTTTAAAAGAAGCGCGGCTTGCAGCTGGTTTATCTCAAAAAAAGCTCGGTATCGCTGCCGGGATCGATGAATTTGTAGCAAGTACTCGCATCAACCGATACGAAAAAGGTGTACATGAAGCGGATATCCATACTGCACAGAAGTTGGCAGAAACGCTAAATGTACCATTGGCATATTTCTATGTCGAAAACGATCAACTTGCCTCAGTAGTGATTAACTTTGATATATTAGCTGAAGAAGATAAAGAAGAAATTAAAAACATAATAAACAAATATAACAAAAATGCATCACTTTAAATGTATTTTTATATTTATCAGTGATTGCACAGAATGTCTGGTTACTTTTGATATGAACTTCTGAGAAATTTAAGAATGAAGCAGTAAAAAAAATTTACTATGCTGCTTAGGTCAGTTTATTCGTACATTGACGATCCATTTCTTTATCCTTGTCATCTAAATGGTTTAGTTAGTGTAATACCAACTGATTTGTTATTTAGATTTAAAGGGAAAGTTTATAAACGGGACATTAATTTCAGGGAATTATTGAATTTACTATCACTTCACTTACCCCACTTACTTCAAAAAACAATCTTCTGTAGCTGTTTATCATTCGTTATCTGTCCAAATCGGCGTCAGCCTCTGATAGGAAGTAATAATCGTAATCTTTAATATAGATTCTTTGACCACTTTCCAGTACGCGTTTTATTCCGCCTCTATTTAATTCCATATCGTTTGCGATACATGTGATGAAGGGTATTTTTTCGTTTGTTTAAAAGATGCTTATTTGTTTATGTTTTCCATTATTTACATTTTAAATTTCTTTGTCATATATTCAAATACCACTTCCTATTAATGGAAATCAAATTTATTTGATTCTGAATAATAGGATTACTAACTGTTTACCATTCTCTTTTGAAAAAATATTTATCTTATGAGCTAACGCTCATGTGCTACCGCACGGCTACGCCCTGACGCTAATTTAAAATGGGATTTAATGGTTAACTCTTTTTTCCACTACTTTAATATTAACACGCACAGAACCTGTATATGAACATAAGATCCTATTTTGGTATATGCACTTTCTCTTAAATATATAGGAAACTATATTTTCAGAAGCAGCACTTCGTGATTGTGCAAAACAATCACATTGCTGAACAGGGTTCATCCCTGTTAATGATGGATTTATCCATAAAGAATTGCGGCGTAGCCGCTATAACGTAGAGGAAAACAATTGTATATTTACTAAAAAATCAGCAGCGCTTCGTGATTGTATAAAACAATCACTTGCTGTCCATAACATCAAGTAAAAACAAAGTAGAAAAATAGACGGTGCCATTTAACCGGCACACTCCCCGTTAAGGTTATTAAACATATTATAGTATTAAGGAGACGTAACCTATTATATTTAAAAGAGATTTCACGGAAAAAGTTTCCTGTAAGGAAATTTAAGTTTCTTCTGTGGAAACCGAAGTTTCCTGTACGGAAACCAAAATTTCTTCTGTGGAAACTTTTTTATAGTTAAAACACCCGGAAAGAAGTGAACACTATTTCGCAAAAGTGTATTATTTTTCCTTTTCTCATATTTATTTTTGACAAAAGTATATCCTGCATTATATAGAATAAACATAATAACAATAAAAGGATAACCGATGAGCATTGATTACAATACAATAATGACCTCCAGCAGTGAAGAAGTGGAAGAATATATAAACAGAAATCATTTTACAGACAAGCAGAAACTGGAGATTTACAGTTTTTACAACAGAAACAGAAAAGATAAAATAACCGTAAATGTAAAAAAAGAGCGAAGTTCTGATATACAACCGGGAATAGCCTATGTTCATGCTTTCCTTGATAATCTGGAAAAACTAGGAAAAAATATGTCTGGTGCAGAATACACAATAATGATCCGCTTATGTAAACTCATGCAGCATGGAAACCTGATTGCCAGTATATCTCAGTCGGCACTCGCAGAAGAGCTTAATATGAGCAAATCTAACGTGTGTAAATGCTGGAACAAGCTAATAAATAAAGGCATTCTGGTCAAAGAAGGGAAGCATACCATGATAAACGCAAATCTCTTCCTAAAAGGCCAGTACAGAACATTAAATGCCACAAGGAAAGAATATGTTAAGAAGTCGCTGAGAACGACCAGTGAAGGCATAGAAGACGTATTCGTCACCGTTTATAAAGATACGGTACTTACAAACAGCGCAGAAAAACCCATCGATAAAGGAGATGATAAACCTTTACTTTCTACTCCCGACGAAGATATTGACTGGGACTCTGTTTCAGAAGATGACATTTTTGTTGATTATCCTGAAGATGTTGATCAAGAAGAAAGAATATAGTTTTCATCTGAATATTATCATTCTTATTTCCCGGTTATATTTGACACTTACACTATATCTCGTAATATAAATATATCCACTATTTTATTTACGAGGTATATATGAGGAAAGTAAAGTTAAATAACGACGATTTAATTCAGTATCTGAACACCATTAATACATTAAAACAATATCCAACGATGTCTGAATACAAAGAGGAATATCGCAGGCTAAGAACCGATGGTTCACCGTTGAGTGAAGCCAAGAAATTTAAATCGGCGCATACCGAACTTCTGAGATTAGACAGGAAGAGAAAATCACTACTCGAAAAATTTATTGAAGAACTCAACCCTGTCAGTCACGCATCAGCCCTTGCATCCAAGAGCCTTGAGAAGGTTCAGGAATCCATACTCTACAGAAAAACTTTATTGGGAAAAACACCTGATGAACTCTTCGCTCTCGTCATAAAACAGCGTACAGAAGCTGCTCTTGAGTTCCAACGTTCTGTTGAACAGAGTCTTGAGCAACTTTCTAACATATCGTCAGAGTTCGAACGATCAAGTCAACTACGACGAAAAATGGCCCTATAAATCAGTCCTCCGCTTTTCGTTTGAAATGGTTCTAATAGATTGCTCTAATGCTAATATTTACTATATTATTAATATGTTGGTGTGTTTTAAATCGATCATCAGACAATACTGGACACCCTTCGATCCCCCATTTCAAACACAGGATGGCATAGTATGAGTGAAGCATTAAAGGTACTGAACAATATTCGTATACTTCGCGCACAGGCTCGTGAAACTGATCTGGAAACGCTGGAAGAGATGCTGGAAAAACTCTCTGTTATCGTGGATGAGCGCCGTGAGGAAGAACATGCAGTACTTAAGGAACAAGAACAACGTCAGGCTAAGCTTGAAGCCTTCCGCCGGAAACTGTTAGAAGATGGTATCGATCCTGCGGAGCTACTTTCAGCGGTAGGTTCCACTAAGCCTAAAACCAAATCGACACGCACTCCACGCCCTGCTAAATATAAATATACAGATGATAACGGTAATGAGCAGACTTGGACTGGTCAGGGCCGTACTCCGAAAGCAATAGTGGCTGCTATTGAGGCAGGTAAAACACTGGAAGATTTCCAGATTTAATCTCATTACATTTTTTATTAAAAGCCGCCAATGTAATATTGTCGGCTATGCTTTTCACTTTAATTCTTACGATACGAATATGAGAAAGATATGACTGACCTATTCGATATAATCTATTCAGATCACCCAAAACCTGCAATTTTTTCTGTTTTTCATAGTAGTAAATTTAATCCTATGGGGTTGGAACAAAAAGCACCCAAACAGAAAAGGTGAAAATGATGCTCTCAAAAAACCACTAGTTTTCTTTCTTATTGTTGCTGGAGTCATTTACTTTATTCTGGTTGGTATTTCTGTAGTAGATTATTCCAAGAGTAAAAACCCAGTCAGTGATGTTCAGTATAACACTATTAAATAATAGTCTACCTCCCTCAAGGGAGGTTTTAATCATAAAAGTAGATGTTCCATACAATGACAAATATGACACTAATGCATGTAATAACGTTAAAATGTTCATCAAAGTATCGATATAATTTATTATCTTTGAGTGATGACAAGAATCTTACTGTTCTTTTTTTCATTGAAACCTGCTTTCTTATATAGTTACTAATTGAAAACCTCTCATAAGCGCCCTTCAGTCTTCTACTAAAAAGAGTAAGTCTTTTTTATATGAACCTCATTTATTTTTTATCAGACTTTATTATTTACATATAACATTGTTCATTAATATGTCAATTAAGTTAAAAATCGAAAATAGCTTTCAAAAATTTCGATGCAAGTGGTTTTTAATATTAAAAAATTTATCAACTGGCTATTAACTTTTAAGTGTGTTCCGAAAATTCACTTGCTTATTCGCTAATAGGTCACTTCATCAGAAACTAGTTTCACCTCACATAGTCAGAGTACGTATTACCGGAATCCATCCCGGCAACACATTTTAGATATACTCATGTATCCCTCTGAATAACATTAATGATATTATCTATTTATGTCCATATCCCAGTCCAACACACTATAGTCATCAAAAGATCGTCCTGACTCTATATTTCTTGTCAACATATCCTTGATATATAAATCATGAAAAAACATCACCCTCTTTAATAGCTCTGTTATATTTATATATTCATATTTTTCCTTTCCTGTACCAAAAGCAGCCTTGTAATACTCAAACTCAGTTAATACTTCCTTCATGTGGATTCGTAGTGCAAACTCAACAACATCTTCATCATTTACATAAATCATTGCATCATCTTTGTTTACGCTTGCCATGCTGTATATCCTGTCCACATACAACATTAGCGTTGCTGAAATGGCGAATATCATTGTTTCATCTTTTTTACTCAGATTATCTTTCTTCATCTATATCCTCTTTTTTGATTTTTAGTATTCAATAAAAAAACAGTTAGTATTAACAAAACACCCAAGCATTACGCACAAGCCGTTCTGCAACCTCTTCAAAGTTGACCTCTGTAAGGTTTCCTTGATTTCCTTCTTGTGTAGTAAACTTCTCAAAGTTATGACAAATATGATTAATAGTGAGTCGTATAAATGCGCTCATAAAATCAGCGTCATCAACAAGGTGCGAAATGCTGTCACTACACATATTTTGCATTGTTTTCCAGCTTGCTTCGAAAGAACGCTTTGCCAGATCATAGAACAGCTCAGTAGATGTATTTTTAATTTCAATATTTTTAGACATAATGATTCCTCATTTTAAAATGATATTTATTGATTTATTATTTCCAGCCCCATATGTGGGGCTAAACAGGACTATATTTTTGAAACTTATATGCTCATCTTCTTTTATGATTAACACGCAGTGTTATCAATACCACCTCCTTATCAACCATTTTTACTGAATGCCCTTGCTCATAATACTCAGCTCTGGCTGCTTTTTTAAAAGTAGCACTTGCATTTTTAATGCACTCTTTATAAATACCTTCCATGAAGGCATCATCTACCATTAACATCTCTGCTTCATTAGGCCGTGTTTCCTTCAGCGTATTTATTCTCATTTCATAAAATAACTCAGCAAGGTGCAGGAATACTTTTCTTGATTCTTTTATCAGTTTTTCACTCATCTCATTACCTCTTATATCACATCACAGACTGTTTATTTGCGCTGATTTCTACTTTTTTGTAATAACGAACATAACCATCACCATTAAAGCATTTAATCAAAAACTCATGATAGCTACTTAGTATTGTTTTAACCTCTGGGACTGATATGTATTTAATCTTTATCTCTTCAGAACTTTCAAGCCATTCATGTAGCTTGAGATTAATAATATCCATTATGAATATCTCCCTGTAAAACCCATCCATCAATTTCTTCAGAAATACATCTTCACTTAGATTAAAGTATAAGTAATGTATTAACTCGTTATAGGTATTTATAACATCAGTAGTAAAGTTTGCTGTCTCAGGATTACTCGCGGTTATTTTTACTGGTATTTCATTCCAGCCTAAACATTTTTCGTTCATATTCACCTCTCTCATTAATAGTTAGTACGATACGCAGAATAAATAACTCTCAGATTCCTTCTCACCTCATCCAAGAACAGATAATATTCTTCTCCTTTATTATCTTTCATTGATTCAGCAAACTCTTGTTTTGTTCGCTCAATCACTTTAGCAATCACTTCTTCAATATAACGTCTGTTTTTAAAATGGCGCTCATAATCATTCCCCATACAATCAATCATGACCTGAAGATGTTTTCTAAAGTTATTTATTGCCATTTCCATAAATACTTCTGTCTCATCATTCGTAACAGTCACCACACAAGGCAGTACGTTTTTACTTTTCATATATTCCCCTTTTGTTTAAAATGTTTGCATTCAGATACGCAGCGAGATTTCGCAATCATTTTTTCAATCCACTCATCAATCTCACTTTCAATAAAAGCAATAGACCTTTCACTTATCTTTACTTGCTTTGGAAATCTTCCAGCCTTTATAAGCTCATAAATCCATGTCCTGCCAAATCCAGTTTTTCTTATTACTTCCGGCAACCGGATAAGTTTCGGGTGTTTTTCTTTATTGGTTTGAATCATATTTACCTCCATTATTTTTCCCGTAATACCTATGTTTTTTTGTTTTATGGTGTGTTGTTCGATGAGATAATTGTATGGATTTTTCTTGTGATTTAGGAGGGACGTTCAGGGATAAGCTTTTTACGCAGATTTTTGGAGTGGGAAAAATAGGGTATGTTCAGCCTTAGTGAATATAGGCGATATTTACATTGCGCAAAACACCGCCTTTTGGAAGATCAGTCCTGATCGGATTGCTCATCCTTACCAAGTTCCGCTCTGATTAGATCCTGAATATTCCAGTGTCTTCTGTCGTCGTATCTATATGTAAAATCGACAAAAGAGCGATAGTGAGCAAGGTTTGTCAGATACTTAACTGCCAGAGGATGATCTGTTGACTTCACCTTATCTACATCACGGATACCGTCTTTAAACTCATCAGGGTATAAAAAGCTGGTCAGTTGTGGCATACCAATCCTGACCTCTTCATCCTGCGCCCAGTACAGCAGGTCCATGATGGGGATAATGTTGTAATCGAGTATTTTTTTAAGGTTGCTGACCCCAAAGCGAAAATCTCTCGCTGGAGGCTCAGGAGCCTGTAGCTGCTGTTTCCACTCAGGAACCATGACTTTCAGGTGATTGATGATTTCTTCGGGTGATGTTTCTGCCAGATTAATTTGAACCAGCATCAGCCCTTCGTTGTTTACCTCGGCTTCCTTCAGATAGTGCGAGACTTCCATATGAGGCAGGGGTTTTCCCTCCGGGTTTACGTATTTATCGAAAGCAGCAACATAACCCGCCACCTCCCATAGCCCTTGGTGTGTTACAGGCTTGATGGCATAGCTGGAAGATAGTCTTTTCTCTGGTCCACCGAAAACATCACCAAAGACGACTTTACCTTCAATCAACTCTTCGGAAGATTTCTG
>OGLZ01000914.1_pt1 | contig 15115 bp, 8 predicted proteins | sample 1572991 | NCBI WGS metagenome assembly OGLZ01 (sample SAMEA2581893, study PRJEB24529) | metagenome | biome: Human gut stool | place: China | collected 2011 | reverse complement strand
TGAATACCTTCCGGAAAATGGAGTATTTACCGTGAGATAACTAATGTTGCTGACAGCAAAAACAGATATCGCAATCAAAAATGCTGAAAAACATTCTTTCCAACCTATCTCCATCTGTCCATCTTCCGGGAAATGTACATGCAAGATCTTGAACAAGATCACGCTGATCATTCCATATCCAAGGATAAGGGCTGACCATTCTTTCCACCATACTCCTGATTGCGCTATCCTAAAGTAACAAGCAACCTGCCATTCTATCGATGCCATGAATTCTGCCACAACAAATGCGATCAGCACAAAATATACTGCGTCTGTTATTTCGATCGCACAGGATACATAAATGAAAAACAGCATAAGGAATACTGCTACGATCATGCAGGGAATCCAGAAAAACAATCTGACATCTTCCGTCACAACCATGAATCCGCTCTGTACAACAAGCATCACTGCCATGATCACAGCTGTCTTTATTTTTGAAAATCTCTTTTTAAATGGCAGGATAAATATCATGCATGCAAGCCACTCTGCAATTGCCGAGTAAAGTCTCGGGATATCCGGCATCAAATGATCGATCATTTTATCACCTCTCCCCAATATCTTGTCAAAGCTTCCATAAATTCCTTTTTACGTGCACGACTCAACACCAGTTCTTCACCTTTTACCACCGCACAGTTGTCCTGAATTCGGTCTACGTGCTGCAGATTAATCAGATATCCTTTATTTCCTCTGCAGAAGTTCATCCCAGAAAGCTTTTCATCCATCTCTTTCATTTTCCCTGTGGTTTCATAATCCCCAAGGATCGTATGAAGGATCAACGTATGTCCCTGACTTTCAATATAGTAAATATTTGCGATATTAATACGCACCATACCGCCTTTTATATTTACCATAATCACCTTTGCTTCTCGCTTTTTCATACGTTCGATCGCGCGATTCAATCTCTGGGAGAACGCAAAATAAGAAACTGGTTTCAACACATAATCCAACGCATCTACCGCATAACCTCTAATTGCATACTGTGCCATGTTTGTAATAAAGATGATTACAACTTCACTGTCCATTTTACGGATTTCTTCCGCAGCTGACATTCCATCCATGAATTTCATCTCGACATCCATAAGGATAATGTCGAACTGAGATTTGTATTTATTGACAATCTGATCTCCATCGGAATAAATGGTTATCTCGAACGCTTCTTGATTCTCTGCCTCGTATTGATGCAGAAATTCTTCCAGCTGTTTTGCATACATTGCTTCATCTTCTACAATCGCAATTTTGATCATTTGAATCCTCCTCCTACTATCTTTCTATATATAATAAAGGATTTTTTTATCTATCTCAAGTCGTTGCTACGCTTTATATAACTGTTCAGAGGCGATTATGTTATCATAACGAAAACAGGATTGGCCTGTTTTTTGCTGTCCAATCCTGTCTTTCATAGTTTCATATATTACGCTTCTGCGTTATCTACATTTTTTCTTTTCTTTCTGAAACGCACGATCACGATCGCATCTGCTACAATTAAGAGAACTGCCAGAATTACGTCTACTGTTACGAAAAGTTTTGTCATATTGCTCATACCTGCAGCCGGGTTACCATCTGCATAGTATCCGCTGTTTGCTACAGTGTAGAGAATGTTCTTACATGCCTGTCTCATCGCGAGTACTGCTGTTGCACTCTCATCTGTAAGCTTGTTAGACTCAGCACTGTTGAATCCAAGCATCAGGTCATTCCCGTTTCTGATACAGTGATCTGTGATCATATATCCATAAGAACCGTCGTAATCTGTCTCTACCATTCCAACGAATCCCCATTCTCCACGGAGAACGTTATTCAGAAGTCCGTTATTTGCACAGCTTGGAACTGTACCAATCCAGTTAAAGGATGACATTGCTGCTATTGCATTTCCTTCAAATCCTTTCACTGCAAGTTCGAATGCTTTCAGGTATCCTTCACGGATTGTCTGCTCAGAAGCAAATGTCAGAAGGAAGGAACAACGATTTGTTTCCTGATCATTTAATGCAAAATGTTTGATATAAGGATATACACCTTTCACTGCAGCTCCATTCATCTCATTCGCTGCCATGTATCCGGATAATACGCCGTCTTCTGAATAGTACTCGAAGTTACGTCCTGCAAATGCAGATCTGTGGATATTCATTGCCGGTCCATACCATCCGAAGTTATCTGCGTCAACATATTCCTGTCCCATAGAATCTCCGACTTCTTTTGCCAGATCTTTATTCCATGTCTGAGCGATCAGTACTTCTGACGGATAAGCTGTTCCGTATGTCTTTGTAATAAAGTTATTCAGCCCTGCCGGTCCGTCACAATCAGATGTTGCAATCTTTCCTACAGACTGGATTTCTGCTGTCTGCCATCCACCTACATTGATAAGTGTTGACATATCCTCGAAGCTTAACTGATCTAACAGTTTATCCCAATCTTCGTCATCATATGATTTTCCTGTAAGGTCTGCAAGCTGAAGTCCGTTATCCTGCTCCATCTTCGGCATCTCGTCGGAATCATCATTGTATTTTGTACCGTCATAGATTCCAAATACGTTTTCTTCTACTGCTTTTCTTGTCTCGTCGCTCATTACATAAGCATCTTCACTTAACTTTCCACAAGCAGATTCATAATTTGCAAATCCGTTTGCTCTTGAAAGCTGTTCGAAATCACCACGTGAGTAATCTTCAAACTGGTTTGTTGCTACAGTTTCGTCGGAAGAACGTCCGTCTTTACTGTAGTCAATATCACTGTCTACTGTAAATTTCTCTTCTGCCAAAACAGTGTGTGAATCGGAACGAAGAGAGATTGTGTATTCTCCGGCCTCTAAGATATATCCACCACCGGAAATCTTGATTCCTTCAGAATCATAGGATGTCATATCCTCTTTGTTAATAGTGATTGATTTTGTCTCTGCTGCTCCCGGATCAAGAGTTTCTGTTTTCTCAAATGCGATCAGATTCGCAGCTGCTTTTTCAATCCCACCGTTTGTGTATGGTGCTGTGTAATAGAGTTCGATGACATCTTTACCTGCAACATCTCCTGTGTTTTTCACTGTCACATCAAATGTTACTGTGTCACCATTGTCTTTAAAATTCTCAATTGTCTTTTCAAATGTTGTATAGCTCAGACCATATCCAAATGGATACTGTACTGTATCTTCATACTGGATCAGTCCTTCTTCTGCTGCTGTCTCATAGAATTTATAACCTACATAGATTCCTTCTGAATAGTTTACAAATCCCATACTTCCTTCGTAAGCTGCATCATTTTTGGCAATCTGATTTTTCAGGTCATCTACATTTGTGTAAGCATTCAGACCGATGTTGTTGTAGTACGGTGTCTGCTGAAGATCTTTTACAAATGTATCTACTGTCTTTCCTGATGGATTCACAGATCCGTTGATAATCTCTCCAAGTGCCTCGAATCCTGTTGCTCCTGCTCCCGGTGCATAGATAACAGCACCGATCTGCTCATACTTATCAACCCAGTCAAGTTCCATCGCATTGTTTGCATTTACAACCACGATAACATTTTCAAACTGAGAGCAGACTGTATCTAACATATCTTCTTCTGTGTTAGACAGTTCAAGATAGCTTTCGCCTTCATCAAAGTCAGCGTAATCACCGTTGTTTGTGTAACTTCCTTTTACATATCCGTAATTTTCCGGTGTGACTGACACCGTTTCTGCCAGCTTCTTGTAGCTTCCGTCGATCACTGATTTCATATCTGTCGGAAGGTCTGCACCTTCTCCACCGGAACGTCCGATTACTACAACAGCTGTATCAGAGAATTCTTTTGCTTCGTTCATGAGGCTGTCTGTGTAATACTCTTTTGTTGGTTCCGGTAATGTCCAGTCCTGCTCTGCCATAGCGATTGTCGGACGGTCTTCTCGGTAATCTGTGTACATCTTTGTCAGAGATTCATTTGTCTCATATCCTGCATCTTTTAAAGACTGTAAAATACTGATCGCTGTGGAAGAATCTGAAGATCCGGATCCTGTTCCACCGTATAACGGATTTGTTGAATCCCATCCGAACACATTCAGTTTCTTCGTGTCAGAAGCGAGTGGTAAGATTCCTTTGTTTTTCAGAAGAACCATTCCTTCTTCTCCGACTTTCTGAATTGTTTCACGGCTCTGCTCTGTTGTTTCTTTTGAAAGCTCTACTTTCTTCGCATTTAAAATACTTGATACGTTGTTGTACATCGGACCATAACAGATCACATTAACAAGTACTGCAACGATAGCCACAAATGCAATTCCTGCCTGCCAGCGGATCACGTGGCGAACTCCCTTTTTCGCTTTATGCGCTGCGATCATTACTACGATCATTGCAACTAATGCAACAAGGATAGCAATAATATAACCACTCAGTCGTTCAATATATGACGTCAGGTCTGCAACACTTACTCCCAGACTAGTGAATATCGGGGACAATAAGTTTACTAAAAAGTTTGTCATAATGTTTCCTCCCTTTTGTTGATGGGCTTATGTTAACATAATTTATTCTCTCATGCCTTTTTTCGCATAAATGGTACGTTTTTTTCATAACCTGCAATTCCATTTGGCATATTTAACAATTTATATATTTCGTTTTTGTCTATATTGCCTATCCTCTGTTGATTGCAGCTTTGATCAGATGTGCTGTTCCTTTAATTCGATGTCCGTTCGCCATCTCTGTCAATGCCTCTGCCATTTTCATCGTCACAATACCGCCTGTCATTTTTGCATACCCGCGGATTGGCATATTATAGTTGAATAAGACGTTCAGGTTCGGCTTTCCCTTCCAATCGCTGATCTTCAAAAGTAATTTCAGGATTGCACAGAGCAGTTTTCCTAGAATTCCTTTTCCGTAATACAACTGACAAACTGCATCGTTCATTTGGATCTCACCGCTCCAGCTTCCATCCGGAATCTCTCTTCCATACAGAATACGGAATTTTTCGTCTGAAATGTCTTTAATCTTGCCGTTGAAATATTCCGGCAGTTCTTCTTTCTTATATCCGCCGTTTTCAACAGTTCCTTTTACGTCTAAAGTGCCTTCCAGCACCATCTGCTGCGCATTTTCACCGATCATGATCTGATAAGTACCGCTTTCAATCTCCCAGCTGTCTGTTCTTGTATCATAAAAACGGAAGGTCTTATCATCGAATCCGATTCTTACTTCCTTTTCTTCTCCCGGCTGAAGCTCTACTCTTACGAAACCTTTCAGCTCGCGAACCGGTCGAAAGACAGTCTCGGAAGATTTTCCAACATACAGCTGTGCGATCTCAGTTCCTGACACATTGCCTGTATTCTTAATTGTAAATGTCACACCTTCTGTATCTATTTTCAAATCTTTATATTCAAAGGTTGTATAGCTCAATCCGTAACCAAATGGGAAACGCGTTGATTTTCCAACAGTTGTGTAATAACGGTATCCGACATAAAGAGACTCTCTGTACTCACTGCTTCTTTCTTTACTTGGATAATATGCATACGCCGGCGTATCCTCATAATAGATTGGGTAAGTCTCATTTAACTTACCGGATGGATTCACCTTTCCTGTCAGAATTTTCAACATTGCTGACGCGCCTGCCTGTCCGCCAAGATAACCATGCACGATCCCTTTCACATATGGGTACCATGGCATCTCAATCGCTGATCCGGCTGAAAGAACTACGATTATATTTTTATTTACTGTTGTAAGTTCATTAAGTAATGTCTCCTGTGCTGCCGGCATGGACATATGTGTACGGTCAAGCCCTTCGGATTCGCTGATTTCATCAAGTCCTCCAAAGAAAAGAACGATATCGGCCTTCTTTGCAAGCTCTACTGCGGCCTTTGTCAGCTTCTGATTCGGTTTTCTATTGCGAATATATCCCTGCTCATATGCAATAACATCCAGATCTGTGGATCCGATCACATCAAGGATTGCTTCCGGCTGTTTTGCCGGGTTTACAAGTGATGATCCTGCGCCCTGATATCTTGGGGTCTTTGCGAAATCACCGATCACCGCAACTTTTGTTCCAGGTTTCAACGGAAGGATCTGTTCTTCATTTTTAAGAAGAACAATGCTTTCCTCTGCCGCTTTTCTTGCCAGGTTGTGATGCGCTTCCACATCAAATGTTTTTCCCTTTGCGTCTTCTGTTGCCTGATGTGTTGAGAAAATCACATTTAAAAGTTCATCCAGTCTCTGATCCAATACTGCTTCATCAAGATCACCGTTCTCAACTGCATGAATAATATCATACATACCTGATTTTCCTGTTCCCGGCATCTCAAGATGGCTTCCATTCTTCACGCCAAGTGCATGGTCGTTACTTCCGCCCCAGTCAGATACAACAAAACCATCAAAGCCCCACTCATCTACCAGAATTTCCTGCAGCATGTGGCTGTTTTCGTTTGCATAGATTCCATTTACTTCATTATAAGAAGACATGATGGATTTTGATTTACCTTCCTTGATCGCAATCTCGAATCCTGTTGTATAAATCTCACGGAACGTTCTTTCGTCTACGACAGAATCGTTCGCCATACGGCGCAGCTCCTGACTGTTTGCTGCGAAATGCTTTGGACAAGCTGCAATTCCTTTGCTCTGGATTCCACGGACATATGCCGCTGCCATCTTTCCTGCATGATACGGATCCTCTGAAAAATACTCAAAGTTTCTTCCACACAACGGACTTCTTTTGATATTCAGTCCAGGTCCGAGGATTACATTGACGCCCATTGTCACCGCCTCTTCTGCAAGTGCTTCTCCAATTTCTTCTCCAAGTGCTTCGTCCCAGCTGTTTGCCACTCCTGCCGCTGTCGGAAAACACGTCGCCGGAAGACTGGCATTCAATCCCAAATGGTCTCCTGCTCCTGCCTGTCTTCTCAGCCCATGCGGTCCATCGGACATTGCCATAGACGGAATCCCATATTTTTCAAAATCAACTGTCTCCCATGTGTTCTTTCCTGACATCATAACTGCTTTCTCTGCCAGTGTCATTTTTCTGATCAACTTTTCATATTTCAGACTCATTTTGAAACCTACCTTTTACTCTATAATATGATAACTATTATTTGGTTACTGTCACAGTACCTGTGATTTTTTGCATTTTGTATATCACAAGTATCTTTTTAATGAAATTATCATAACACAAAAAGCAGACCGTTAAGGTCTGCTTTCATAAATGGTCGTTTTTTCTACATGAACTGTTCTGATTAGATTGCAAGCAGGTTCTTGATTGCTTCCATATAAACATGAACTGCTTCTTCAACCTCTGACACGAGTGTGTACTCGTCTGCACCGTGAATGCGGTAATCTACGCCCGGTTTCTCCGGTCCGAATGCGATGATGTTCTTTAAGGACTTCGCATATGTTCCACCACCGATTACTAACGGTTTGTTCTCTGTATCTCCTGTTACATCTGTATAAGCTTTGTACAGTGCCTCTACAAGTGGAGACTCTTTCGGGAAGAACAATGGTTTTGTAGTTGTGTGGATCTCAATGCGTCCGTTCTCGTCTTCAAGCTTTCCTTCGCACATCTTAACCATATCTTCTACAGAGTATGTTACCGGGAATCTGATATCGATCGTAGCGGAGATCACACCGTCTTCTGTCTTAACGATTCCGTTACAGAATGTAAGCTCTCCAAACTCATCTGCACATTTCAGACCGATTCCTGATCCGTCACACGCTGTACCAATGTGTGAGTTATAGAATTCTACGAAATCATCTTCAAATCCGGCTTTTGCAAGACAATCAAAGATAACACCTGCAGCGTTAACTCCAAATGCCGGTGTACTTGCATGTGCAGATACTCCCTTTGCATAAATACTGATCTTTCCGTCTTCTTCTGTTACTTTGTATTCCTGAAGCTTTGTCTCTGCGAAAGCAGCTTCCAGTCTGTCTTTCAGTCCTTCTTCTGCCGGAATCTCTGCTGTACATGCATCACATACGGCATTGAATACAAATCCACCATTGATAGAAATAATCTTTGTATTCTTAGAAGTTGCCAACATGCCAAGCATACCTTTCTCCCCGTGAATACATGGATAACTTGCATCCGGTGTAAATCCACAAGATAACTCTTCTGCCACTTCATTATAATGCTCCATACATCTAGAACCATTTTCCTCATTACATCCCATGATCAGACGAACTCTCTTGTTAAGCTTCACACCTGAATCACGAAGAAGCTTCATCGCATAAAGTGCTTCCATAACAGGTCCTTTATCATCTGTTGTTCCACGTCCGTAAACGTAATCTCCTTCTCTTGTCAGCTTGAATGGATCATATGTCCAATCACCGCCTGCCGGTACGATATCCAGATGTCCTGCGATACCAACGATCTCTTCGCCTTCTCCCATCTCTGCATATCCACAGTAGTTATCCAGGTTCACTGTCTTGAATCCGAGTTCATCTGCAATCTGCAGTGCTTCGTGAAGAACCTTTGCCGGTCCCTCTCCAAATGGCATTCCTTCTGCCGGTGTTCCAAGCTGTGAATCTATCGCTACAAGTCTTTCCATATTACTTAACAATTCTTCTGTTGTTGCATGAATCTTTTCTTTAATATCCATTATTTTCACCTTTCCTTTTTTACGTTACTGTTCACACGATGTGCGACCAGCAACGCATCTCGCCATTTTAAATCGCCTTTGGCGATGGGGCGAGATGCATTCAAGCCAAAACATGCATCCTCCGTGTCAATCAGCGGAGTGATTGACACGGGAGTGAACAGTAACTTTTTTACTGCCTTCTATCATATGATGTAACCGGATTGCTCCATTGCTATGCAATTCCCGCAATCCTCGAACATCATCATATCATGTATCGTGAAAAATTTCCAGTCTTCCCTTAAAGAAATTGTCGACATTTTGTCTATAATCTAGGTTAAACATTTCTTCAGTTTTAAATTATATTCTCTTAATAAATTTTACTTTTCTTTAGCTTTCGTGACACGAGGTGTTCATAATTCTTCCGTATAATAACATCATCAAGTTGATACAGATGAATGCTAAAGCAAACATGAATGTTACTGGTCACAACAAAAGATAGCTAGTACCATTCCAGTATCATAAATAAAAGAAGACGGTGATTGTATTAGCGACAGATCTTTTATGATTGCCGGACTTCGACCAAAAATTACGAATAGTTTATATAGATAATGGCCCGGTGCAGTGCACCGGGCCACGTTTTTTTATATTTCTTAACCTCTTTTTCCATTTTTCAGATCTTCCACGATTTCATTGTAACGCTTTTTATTCAAACGATAGAAGAACAGTACAACCGCTGTGACAATCCACAAAATTCCGGGAATTGTTGAAAATGCATGTTTCATAACTGCAATTACTTCCGGATTCTGTACCTGATTTGCCACATATCCGTATTTACCAAGCAGTGCTGCAAGGAGTGCAGTTCCTATAGCCATTCCGATTTTATTTCCAAGAGAAACAAATGCGTACTGGAATCCATCATTTCTAAGTCCTGTTTTCCACTCACCGTATTCCACACAATCCGGAATGATCGCGTAGATTGCAGTATTAAATCCTGAAAAGAAGAACTGTGTAATACCTGCCAATGCATAGAATACAATTGGAGATTCTTTTACATTAAAGAAGAACATTGCAAGCATAGCGATTCCTGTAAGTAATGCAAAAACAGATGCTGTTCTTCCTTTATTATTCAACTTGCGGAATACCGGCTGGAAGCAAGCTGCACCGATAATTGAAGGAATAATAATACACATGGAATATGTTGTATAATAGGAAGCATCTCCTTCTACATAAGTGAAATAATATAAAATATCTGCATTTCTTCCATATAATGTGAATCCAAACAGCACCTGTCCAACTAATGCAAGCAGATATGGTCTATTCTGCATAACGGCCTTCAGCTGTACTTTAATGGAGATTTTTTCTTTCTCCGGAATTGTCACCTGCTCTTTTGTCTTTGCAAAACAGAAGAAATGACATGCAGCAAAGATGCATCCGTAAATAATTGCAACAAACAGATAACCGTTCTTTACACTGTTGCTTCCAAGCCTGCTGATCAGTGGCACTGTTACGATATTGATGATTCCAATTGCGATCATTGCTGCTACGGAACGAGACGTGTTGATCTTGGCACGCTCATCAATATCCTGTGTCATAGCACCGCAAAGTGTTCCATATGGAATGTTTACACAGGTGTATCCTAAGACGAGAAGACAGTATGTAATTACCATGTAAACTATTTTCGATGTATTTGACCAATCTGGGTGCGCCCAGAAAGAGAGGATCAAAAGCGCTGATGTAATCGGTGCTGCCACTAACAGCCATGGACGGTATCTTCCCCATCTTGTGTTTGTTTTATCTGTTAATCCACCTACGATCGGATCATTGATTGCATCCCAGAATCTTGAGAAAAGCATCAATGCTGATACTGCTGCCATACTGATTCCAAATACATCTGTATAGAAAATCATTAAAAAGTTACTGACAAACATCCAGCTAAAGTTACATCCTACATCTCCAAAACCATATGCAATCTTGCTGATCAGAGACACTTTTCCATTATTGCTCCCGTTTTCCATTAATTACCTCCTAGCCAAAGTTTCTGATAAAACTCTGCTCTCTCTTGATTCGATCACCTATTTCTCCTGCACATTGATGATTACTTTCATCGTTGTCTCGCGGTTATCATCAATATACTGATATGCTTTCAGATAATCTTTGAATGCAAATGTCTTAGAAATCAATGGTCTTAAATGAACTTTTCCTTCATTTACAAGTTCTATACCATCTACATAATCATCATGACGATACATCATTGTGCTCTTGATATCCAGTTCGTGATCATTTGCAACTGCAAGGTCTACTGTTGCCATTCCCGCAAATACGGCAACAAGAACGATGATACTTCCTTTTCTTGCGTATTTAATTGCCTGTCCCATTGTGATATTATTTCCTGCGCAATCATAGATCACATCTGCCTTGTCAGGACCAAAGGCTTCCACCATTGCCTCTCCAAAGTCCTTCTCCATAGTATTAACGCATACATCAATACCACATTCTTTTGCCTTATCCAGACGAAGGTCGCTGACATCTGTGATCATTACCTTTGCGGCGCCCATTCCTTTTGCTGCCTGTGCAACCAGGTTACCGATCGGTCCTGCACCAAGAACTGCAATATTCAATCCCTTTACATCTCCTACCTGCTTTACTCCATGCACTGCAACTGCCAGAGGCTCGATCATGGCACCTTCTTCATAAGACATATCTTCCGGAATCGGTGTTACTTTAGAGGCATCTACTGCAAAATATTCTGAAGCTGTTCCTGTTGTCTGGAACCCCATAACCTTAAGTTCCTCACAAAGGTTATATTTTCCGTGACGGCACGGATAACACTGTCCGCAGTAAACCTGTGGCTCAATCGTAACTTTCTGTCCTTCATGAAATTCTGTAACATCTTTTCCGACCTTGGCAATCTCACCGGATACCTCATGTCCCTGAGTCACCGGGTATTTTGTAAATGGATGTTTTCCATGATATACGTGAATATCAGATCCACAGATTCCAATATTCATAATCTTAACTAGTACCTGATTATCTTTCACTTCCGGAACCGGTACCTCTCTGAAAATAATTTCTCCCGGGTTTGTCATTACCTGCTGTAACATAATGTTTTCCTCCTTTATTGAATATCTTTTATTAAATGTTTTATTAAAGTAATTACATTATTGTTCGAGAAATGCATTTTGTCAATATGTTATTGTTCAATTCTGCCTATTGCACAAGATTTCGCTATAATTTTTATGCAGTTTGCGCAAAACAAAAAATCCAGAGAAGAAACATGTGTTAAAAATGTTTCTTCTCTAGATTTTCTAACTCTCTATCATTCTAATCGTTATAATGTTTTAATAAAAGCCTGTAAATAATGTTTTGCCACACCAACTGCCGAGGCTTCTCTCTTATATGAACAAACTTTCAGGTATCTCGTATCATGATCAAATCCATTATATTCCATTACTTTTTTCCCTAAGGTTAGCATATGATCTGCAAGATATCCCCCTACTTCTCCTCCAAGAATAATATCCATATCATATGCCATTCTCAGATTTGAAATAAGGATTGCCAGATTATTAAGATACTCTTTCCAAACCTTCACGGCTTGTCCGTCCTGCTCTTCCACCTTCTTCATAAACTGTTCCAGTGTCTCTTTAGTCTCATCTGTCAGCACGCTCGCCGCACAGTAAGCATCCGCACAGCCTTGTTTTCCACAATAACATTTCTTTCCGCCCGGAACAAGGATCATATGTCCAAATTCTCCGGCTTTCTGATTCGCTCCCGGAATCAATTTCCCGTCAATGCAAAATGCTCCTCCGAGTGTATTATTCAATGAAAGATACAATGCATTTCTATAGTTATTTAAATCCTCTGCCATCATTGCCGCATTGGCATCATTTTCAAAATAAACCGGAAGTGAAAAGACCTGTTCCAAAAAGCTTAAACTATAATTCTCCAATTGGAGCGCATGAGATTTGATCAGCATTCGTTCTTTCGAATTAACAATTCCCGGAATTGAAATTCCGATTCCCAAGATTCGTTCTCTGTGTTCTACATCTGAAAGAAATCTTTCCAATGCTTCGCTCAATTGTAAGTAGTAAGCGGCCTCTGTTGAAAATTCTAAGCGGATCCTTTCATATTTCTCTATCTCATAGCTCAAATTCACAAGTACAAATCCTGCATGCTTCGCAGTGATCCTTATTCCAACTGCATAACGATATGCTGGATTAATACTGATTCGTTTTGCTTTTCGCCCGCCTGTAGATTCATATTCTCCGGTTTCAACCGCAATTCCATTAGCCAAGAGCTCATTCACATTCGACAATACAGTCGGCATACTAAGATTGAGATCCTTCGACAATTCCACTTTAGACGTTGCTTCGTGATTTATAATATAGTTTACTATTTTTGATTTTGTGATATTTCTCTTTTCCGCTCTAGCCATATCCAAGGCTCCTTTTATAAATTATTTTATAAAAGTATCTTATCCCTTCTTTGCCGCTTTGTAAAGGTTACAAATGCATTTTATTCTTCTACTTCCACCGGATTTGTCACACTGACCTTGTGATCATACCAAGTACCCTTTTTCCCGATCAAAGCAAGATCAAATTCTTTGTCCAGTGCCGGAACCGGAACGTCGAATCCATAGACCTCATCAGATGTTCCATCGCTGTAATTAATAGTATCTGTTGTAGGCTGAAGCAGTTCTGCGCCGTCCTTCTGTGCATCCTCGGCAGTTCCTTCGAACAGATTGACAATATTTTTAGACACCAGACTTATATGAATTGTCATTTTCCCATCCTCTACTGTCAGTGTTCCTTTTCCATCCATTGCTTCATTCACATGGAACATAGAGCTGTCTGTTTGGAACTCTGCTGTATATGTTCCGTCTTCCAGTGCTGCCTGCTCCCCATCTGCCTTATCTGCAGAATCCTCTTTTGTATCCGCCTGTTCTGTTTGTGCTTTTCCACTGTCTTTAGCCTCTGTGCTATTTCCACATCCCGTAAATACAGATGCGATCATAGAAACAGAAATTAATACCATTAATAACTTCTTTTTCATCTAAATACTTCCTTTCATTGATTCAAAAAAGGTCATGCAATTCCTTTTTCTCTGAACAAGCATGACCTTCTCAATATCTTCTTACAAATTACTCTGCATCAATTGCAGCCTGTGTATGTGCTACATACAGCTGCTGGATTGCCTGGATCTCTCCTAAACCTGCAATCTGAGTATCAATGCTGTCAAATGCTCCTGATGCCTCAAACTGGCTCTTCCAGGAATCATCGTCATCTCCGGCCATATCGTTGTTCGCATGGTCTCCTGCAACAACCATCAGCGGACGAAGGATTACTTTCTTATATCCTGCTTCTTTCAGTTTCTCGATCACTGCCTCGCAGGATGTATCTTCCGGCTCACCCTCTACAGTTCCGATAAATACATTGTCATATCCAAGCTGTTCCATCTGTGTCTGCATCTGAGAATAACTTACCTTTGCAGTATGAGATGTACCATGTCCCATGAATACAAATGCTGTTCCGTCTTCTTTTACTGCATCCAGACTGTCAAATCCTGCATCTTTAACAGCCTCTGCTGTGATTGCTTCCGCTACTGCTGCCTTATCTGCATTGATAACAGTCGCATCAGCTCCAACCTCTCCGAGAAGTGGCTCTGCAATCTTAACAGATTCAAACTTATCTTTATATCCCTCTAATGCTGCTGTAAGTTCATCATATTCTGCTCCATGCATCAGATGTGTCGGCTGTACAACAAGGTTCTTCACTCCATTGTCTACAGCTCTCTGCAATGCCTGATCCACATTGTCGATCTTCTCGCCATCACGGGCCTGTACGTGATTGATGATGATCTGTGCTGTAAATGCTCTTCTTACAGACCAGTCCGGATAAGCTGCCTGAACTGCCTTCTCAATACCACCGATATCTGTCGCACGGCTGTCATTGAAGGATGTTCCAAAACTTACTACAAGGATTTCATTTTCACCGATCTCATCAGCATTGAGCGGATCATCCTTGGATGCATCTCCTGTATCTCTTCCGAAATAATCCGGATCCGCATTCTCTCCCTCAACGAGTTCTTTCTGTGCATCTGTCAATGCATCCCATGCTTCTTTCGCTGCTGTACACTGCTCATCTGTCTTGTCTGTTCTTTCCTGAACATAAATGTCATCAATCAGCTTCGCAACTTTATCTGCTGCTTCCTGATCACTGTCCTGTTTTGACTCTGTCTTTGTTGTGTCAGTGTTGTTGTCGCCCTTTGATCCACATCCTGCAATCATGGACACACTAAGTGTTGCTGCCAGTAAAACCATTAATACTTTCTTTTTCATTGTCATCCTCCTGATTTCTTGTTCTCAGAAATGAAAACACCCTCGAATCAAACGAGGGTACGCAAAGAAAAACCGGTGATTATTTACAACCTATCTGTAAATAATTACTGCAGTCTAAATCATTTTCTTTCGTACGGCCAATTCCTCGTGGCATGAACTCTTCATTCCTGTACTGCGAAAGGCAGGTCTCCCGGCTTATTGCTCTGGCGCTTCAGCTCCCTTCCCGGTCATCCCAGTGGGTAAGC
>OGLZ01000912.1_pt1 | contig 15172 bp, 14 predicted proteins | sample 1572991 | NCBI WGS metagenome assembly OGLZ01 (sample SAMEA2581893, study PRJEB24529) | metagenome | biome: Human gut stool | place: China | collected 2011 | reverse complement strand
CTTAGCACTCATCCATCGTTTTAAAATTTCCAATACAATCCGCCACTTCCCCACTACACCCCGTATTTCAACAAATCACAATTTATAAACGCAATAGCATATCTCCATCTTTTATCCATCTTCTCTTTCTCATAAATTCCGAGATTACAAGAGTCACCACTGCCGGAAGTACAAAATGCATTAATATTATCTCTATGGCAACTATCAATGCAGAAGTATCAGGAGCCATCGACTGCCATGTCATTATCTGACCAACAAAACCTGCTGAACCCATGCCTGAACCTGTAGGATTACTTGTCATATGAAGAACCGCACTTGATACAGGTCCTAATACTGCACTTGAAAGAATCGGTGGAATCCATATCAATGGTTTCTTTACAATATTAGGAATCTGAAGCATTGATGTTCCAATTCCCTGTGCTATAAGTCCACCCATCTTATTTTCACGATAACTTGCAACCGCAAATCCTACCATCTGGCAGCAACATCCTATAGTTGCCGCTCCTGCCGCCAGACCTGTTATTCCCATTGATACACCGATTGCCGCCGAACTTATAGGCAATGTAAGAATCATTCCCATAAGCACCGATATAATAATTCCTCCGATAACCGGATGCTGTTCTACGTTGACATTTACAAGTTCTCCTAACCACATCATAAAAGACGATATTGGTGGTCCTGCAACAAATCCCACAACCGCACCACTACATATTGATACAAATGGTGTCACTATAATATCAACTTTAGTTTTACCCGATACCAGTGTACCAAGTTCAATTGCAAACAGTACAGCAACAAATGCACCGAGAGGTTCTCCCGGCTTTCCAAATACAAACGCTGTCATATCCGTAGCTGTAGGGAATGCTCCTATCATACCGACAACTGCCGCCGATACAGTAACTATAGGTCCTGTTTTATATTTCACAGCAACTCCGACACCAATTCCTGCACCGGTAAGTGTCTTTGCTATATTTGCAATTGCTATTATGTAGCTTCCTATACTGCCTCCGACATATGTTCCAATCTGTGCAAGAATTGTTCCAATAATTAATGTTGAGAACAATCCTAGTGCCATTCCCCCAAGTCCATCAATAAAAATGTGATTTAATACATGTTTGATTTTTTTCATATTAATATTAGTTTCCTCCTTTTTTTCATTATTCATCCAATTTACCAATATCAATCATTGCATCTTAGCATATTTATATAATCTTTTTAACATATCCTCTTCCCGAATTATAACATCACTTAAACATTCTTTAAATCCATTATATGAACTAAATCCTAACATATAAACAGCCATTGCAATATTTCCTGTATTATTGTCCAAATTTAATGAAATATTTCTTAATTCATCTACAACTGTATCATCTGGAACTTTAATATCTTCACTTCCACTTACAACCTTTTCTATGACATCAGGAAGAATCATACACATGTTATAAAATGCATCCTTTTGCCCTGTTACAAGTTCATAAAATCTATCAAGACTTACTCTTCTTATTCTTCTATGTGAAACTTTGTTTTTGTCAACTGGAAGTTACAGCACCATTTTCCATAACAATGATGAAATAAATGGTTGAAGGAAGAACATAATAAGTGCTACAGATACACATATTATGTAAAAGTCCCCCATTTTTGAATTTGAATAGATTCGCTTCGTAAAATTATCAGTTATCCTATGTACAATAAAATATCCAATTATAGTACCAACAGTATTTGTAATAATATCGTTTATATCACTGGTTCTAAAAGTAAAAATCTGTGATATTTCAATTAAACTTGTAACTATAAATCCCATTAAGGCAATATTTTTAATGTTTCTAAATTTATCCCACAATATCGGCAAAAAGAAACCAAATGGAACAAATAAAAGTATATTCAAACAAGCATTAATGAAATCCGAAACCATATCCAAAAACGGGATAACGTTCACTGCAAAATCAATTTTCAGAGATGCTATATTAGGAAAGCCTACAAGTGCTAAGACTGCAGTAAAATAAAACCCAAATACCATATAAATAATAGTTCGTTTCCAGCTATGAAAACATAACTTGTTATATATGCACCAAATAGGAATTATAAAAACAGCTGCCGCAACAATTTCGATAAGTGCACTATATATTCTATACATGTTTTTCTACCTCCACAAGCCCCAAAGTTTTAAAGCCAGCTCTTTCAACTCCTAATGCAAGCCCTCCAGCTCCTGCAAATAATTCTATTGTTGTAAACATAATTTGAAAATACCCCATTACCATTACCATTAATTAATTTGTCAAAATCAGCATTATCAAGTTTTTCATCACATATATGGATAAGACTTAATGCCATTTCTGAATTAATAGGTTCCGTTCTACTTGAATCTCTTAACTTAAGCTCCTCTACCATTTTTTCATATGCAAGTTTCATAGCTGTCTCATTTTTCTTTTCTTCAAATATAGGATTATTCCACCTATACTCCAATGATATAAAATGAAAAAACTTCTTACAACTGAATAAAATAAATCTGCTGAAGCCTTAAAAACGACATCGTTTAATTTAACATAATATTGAAGACTTTCCATAAACTCATGTATGCTTAAATTCTTTAACTAAACAATATCCATCTTAAAAATCATATAATTATAATACATACTCAAGCTTAACATCCATAAATGTCACATCTGCATTTCTTGCAGCAAACATTCCAACATATACATGTTCAGAATCTATGCTTGTGAGCTTAAAATCAAAACCACCTGTTATCATAGCTTCATCAGCAAATGTACATGCATATCCGTCACTTGAGCTTTCAATTCTTACATCAATAACATCACCCGCATTATATTTTTTAGTGCATGTACCACCCTGTGTAAGCCTGCTGCTCTTTCTTGCAAAACAGTTCCATGCCTTATCCTCATGTGTAAGCATAAGCGGTGCTGCTGCAACATAATCTCCAAGGACATCTGATGTAGGTTTATCAATATACATATCATCTCTTACCATAAGTCCAAAAGATACCTGATCATTTAAAGCATAATCATTGATACGAAGCTTTGCAGATAATATGAAGTTTTTATCAGAATCCACTTTCTTATAATACATTGCTATACCGTCTGATACAGCTGAAATCTTTCCTGCATTGTTCTTAACAGCTATATGGATATTACCATCTGCTGCCTTTTCAAGTGTAAAGCTCTTCTTATACTCAGCTTTGTCTTCCTGTTCTCCAAAGTCGCCAAATATAGTTCCCTTCCAGCCATTAATATCTTCCCAAAGCTCACTATCCTCTAAATCTGATGAAAATACTGTTGGAACATATTCGCTGTTTGGTTTAAGATATTTATCTTTTGAAAGAATATCGGATGCAGCATCTATTACTACGTGTTCACTTATTCCATCTATATTAAGCGATTGTACAGTCTTTAATACATTGTAAGCATTAACTCTTGCTCCCCATATATTGGTATGAGTATTATCAACACTGATAGGTTTGTCCGATGTCCACGCATGAAGATATATTGTTTCATCAGCTCCAAGCTTATCATATAACTTCTTAGTAATCTCTGTCATATCTACAACCGGGATATTAAGCTGTTCTCCAAGCTTTCTTATCGCTTCCGGATAATCTCCGCCATTAAACCCAGCCGCATCATCTGTAACATGAAGAAGTACATTCTTCCAGCTGCCATCCGGTGTTCTTCTTACTATAGGCGTACACAATATAACGTTTGTGCCTGACTTATCTGCCGGCACTATATAATTAGTATAAAGAGAGTGTGCAAATGAACCTTCTATTGTATAATCTCCATTTGCATCTGTGAATCTGTCTTTTTCTGTCTTTTCATCATTATGTCCAAAACCTATTATCAAGAAATCCCCGTCCTTCATCCCGGCTAATAACTGCTTATATTCAGGCTCTGTTGTATAACTTTTGCTGCTTCTTCCTGAAAGTGCAATATTTCTGACTTCAAATGTATCATCTAAATATTCTTTAAGCATAGTACCATATCCATATCGTGGATAATAATATTTATCTGCAAAACAGCTTAAGGTTGAATCTCCAATTACCCATAATGTATGTTTTTTCTCTAAACCATTCATCTTTTATGTCCTCCAATTCAGTGTAAAATTTTTCATTGTGCATACTTTTAAGAGTGTAAATTTATAATTGTATTTCATACTTTATATATAAATACACACTCTTTATAATATCCACATTTGAATAAAAAAGCAATATTCAAATTGGATTTGTAAAGTCTGTTGAACCTTGAAAATTCAATATTTCAGCCAATAAAAAAGGCATAAACCTGGTTCATTTGATATAATGTAATTGACGAAATAACATTTTAACAAAGAAGATTTATGCCATGTCCGGTATACTATAAGACCATTCAGATGAGAAAAACTTAATTGATTGTGTTCATATTTTTTCTCAAAACACAACGTAGGAAAATCACTTGCATATTTTATTAATCACAGCCGTCCAAGTCAGTATTTCTATGTGGTCTGTCTTTATAATATAATTATTCATATATAAAATCCCGAATATACTTGCTGATATCTATGTTTTTATAACGCTCTTAATCATATATCCTCAAGCTGTACATTATAGTATTTGAAGAAATAATCTATCTGCAATATATATGCCATCATCTGTGGACCTGCCATTAACTGTCCATACCATGGCTTTGCATAATCCTTGGGATTTTCAACAAAATTTTTAAGACTGTCCTTATCAAAAAGATAATTAACTACACTGTCTTTTTGTTCCATAACTTTTTTAAGTCTTGAAGCCAGCAGTTCTTCATAATATGGATTATATGTCTTAGGATAGGGACTTTTACGTCTGAATAATATCTCATCCGGAAGAAGTCCCTGGCAGGAGCTTCTTAGAATATTTTTCACAATACCATCTTTTGTCTTCATCTCCCACGGAATATTAAATACATAATCAACAAGTCGTCTGTCTGCAAATGGAACTCTTGCTTCAAGTCCGCAGCTCATGCTTGTGCGATCCATTCTGTTTAACAATGTCTGCATAAAAAAACGTATATTCAGATAACTTATACGGCGACGGCTGGTCTGTATCTCATTTTCTTTAGGAAGTATATCTATTTCATTTATTGCATTATCATATGCATTTTTTACATAATCATCCATATGTAGCTTTAATAATATTTCTTTTGATAATAATGCCTTTCTTGGCTGTAATGATGGTGTCCACGGAAATGTGTTATTCTTTAGGAATTCTTCTTTATGAAACCACGGATATCCGCCAAACACCTCATCTGCACACTCTCCTGTAAGTACTACCTTGTGTGATTCGCTGACCTTTTCACAAAAATACAATAGTGAAGAATCTATATCAGCCATGCATGGAAGGTCATGCGCCGCAACCGAACGATACAGATAATCCGCCTGTGTAAGATTATCACACTCAAGATAAGTATGGTCTGAATCAAGATACTCTACCATTTTTTCAACAAATGGTTTGTCCATGGACGGCTGGAATGTATTTGCTTTAAAATACTGTGAATTATTTACAAAATCAAATGAGAATGTCTTAAGTCTTTCATTATCTTTCTTCATTTCCTTTGCACATATGGCAGATACAACACTTGAATCCACTCCACCTGATAAAAATGTACATATAGGAACATCTGATACCATCTGACGGCGTACTGCATCAGTTACATAAAACCTCACCTTTTCAAGCGTTGTTTCATATGAATCTATATGTGGCCGGCTCTCAATGCGGTAATATAATGTTGTATGAACACCCGATGGAGTAATTGTAAGATAAGACCCCGGCATAACCTCGAATATATTTTTAAACACTCCACTTCCCGGTGTCCTTGCAGGTCCAAGTCCTAATATTTCATTAAGTCCATTTCTGTCAATTGAATGCCCAACACCAGGATAACAAAACAGACCTTTTATTTCTGAACTAAATACAAAGGTATTATCATTTAAAAATGTATAAAATAACGGTTTCACTCCAAAGCTGTCCCTGAATAATGTCAATGTACTGTGACGTTCGTCATATACTGCTATTGCAAATATTCCGTCAGCTTTTTTTATAAAATATGCGCCAAATTCAATAAAAGACAGTAATAATACCTCCGTATCCGAATCTGTAACAGGTGTAACACCTCTTTCTTTAAGTGCTGTTCTTAATTCTTTAAGATTATAAATCTCACCATTATATACAATATGATAATGATACATTGATAGTTCTTTTGTCATAGGCTGGACTGCATTTTCAGGATCAATAATAGCAAGTCTTGTATGCGAAAGACCGCATTTACCACAAAGAATACTTCCATTATCATCAGGTCCCCTGTGCCTTAATGCCTGTGCCATATGTGTTAATATATCCTCATATTGCTGCGGCTGTGAAAGAAATTCTGCATTATTATTATAAAAGCCTGCAATTCCACACATGATAATCTCCATTTAATATACATTTCAGATTATTATATGCCGGCTCTGTTTTATATATGTAATAGAATTTACATTACCCTAATAATGTTATATAATATTGGCAGAAAGATAATATTACAATCTCATTTTACCTTTAAGCAAATCATTAAATCATCATAGTTTAAGCCTATTTCTTTTACAAGAATATAAATAAATTTAATAATATAAGCTGAAGATAAATTTTGTTCTACATATATCCCACCTTCCAATGTATATGGTTCTCTTATATCATCTTTATTTGTAGAAATATAAACTTTATTGGATTTCATTGGAGAATATTTTTTATTTGCAATACTTTTAAACTTTTCATTTTCTATATCATATAAAACATCCAAAATTTTAACCAAAAGATGTGTATAATTATACCTTTCCAAAATATAATTTTCTCCCAAAAATCTAAACGATACCGGTTTATAATCTTGATACCTAAAATCTGAATTATATTCTTTTATTTTATATAACTCTTGTGTAGTACTATTTTTATTAATATCACCTATTATATTTGTACTTAATAATAATTTAGAATTTATAATTTGTTTTATTAAAGTACTCGTTCTTGTAGATATCTGACTACTTGTATTAAATGTATTATCATATTCTTTTATTACAATAAAATGATTTGATTTTTTTATGTTTTCATCAGCCCATTCTAATCTCAAATTACCAATAACGTGCAAAAAATCATCATAAAAATCCTCTTTTCCCACCTTATCAGAATATGTATTAAGTATAAAGTCCTGACCTTCCTTCAAAACAATACTATCTTCTTGTACATAATATTTAAAATTCAAATCACTTTCTTTTGGATTTAATGGTAATATATGATCAACATGTATATCTTTACCAGCCTTCAATAACCAATATAATTTATTAAAATCAATCGCTCCATCCATTGTTTGATATTCTAAATATGATAAAATAACTTTTACCACCTTTTTATTTCTTCTATATGTAATATTATTTTTAATATCATTTCTTAATGTTTCAACACTAATAGAATTATCTGTAATTTTTTTATTAAACAAATACATTATATTATCAAAAGTAACTTCTGATAAATTTCTTTTATCATTGTATGTTGTTATCTCTTTATATATTTCATTTTGTATTTCTATAAAAGTTCCTAATGTTTGGTTACTTTCTCTTGAACTAAGACTTTGAAATGTTAATATAAATTTAAAAGCATACTCAATTAATTTTTCAAAAATTTCATCTGATAATTTATTTTTTTCCTTCAATAACAATAATTTAAAATAAAATGCCTTTGTATTATTATATTCTGCAATATTATTCATCATAAAATAAACTATCGCTTTTCTTGATATTCCTGAATTTTCTAAAAGTGTTACATCTGATAACATATTATAATATTTTACATTATCAAGCATATCATCAATAAAACGAATCATAATATCTCTTATACTAGATGAATTATAATATTGTGTAAATGCATTTTCGACTAATGATTTAAAGTTTAAAAGTTTAATGCTATTTCTATAATATGATATATTTGCTCTAATGTATATAGTCAAATAATCCATTAAATTATCATTTGTTTTAATAATAAGTTTTCCCCATTTTTTCAAATATTCATCATAATCTGACTCATTTATATTTTGAAAAATAAAACTTTTAATCAGATCTATCTCCTCTAATGGTTTACCCTTACTATTAATCGATTCAAAAATACTAAATAATTTAACAAGATTCGTATGTACCTCAATTGCAATAAACCTTATATTAAATTTAATATATTCAAAATAATCATAATATTCATCTTCCGTTTTAAAACTTTTGAAATATTCTTTAATTACCAGTAAGTTTTCTAATAAATTCCTTTCTACATAATTAATATTTTCAGTCATTTTATTTTCTGAATAACATATAATATCATTTTTAGAAAAAAGAGTATCAAATAATTCTATCAGTATATTTTTATCTATATTTCCAAGTGTTAATACCCTATATGATTTTTCTCTTTTTCTATCAACTTTTTTCCATAAATAATTCTCAATTTCTTTAACTGAATCATCATCTGAACCTTCTAAATATAAATGATTTAATATAACCATTAAAATTAGAGTAAATGTAGTGATTCTCTGTTGTCCATCTACAATATCATATTCAACATATGTATTCTTCACATTTCTTTCTGTTTTAATAAATAACGTTCCTGCAAATAATAACAGCTCTTCATTATTTATTTTTTCTCCATTATCAGTGGATTTTTTATATAAGCAATATGAATTTTGTATATCTCTTAGCAGCTGGCATACCTCTTCTTTTCTCCAACTATAAGGTCTTTGATAAATTGGAATATTATATTTTCCTTTAAATACCTCATCAATATTAAATTCCTCTGGATTCAGAAACTTATCCATAATGTACCTTCTCTCTTATATAAATAAATATACTTTTTCAATAATATGCTATGTTCAAATTGTCTTACACATATTAAAAATATGGTTAATATTTTATAAATACTATATACAAAAATTTCTTATTTATTTTATTATACACGAAAAGTTTTAACTTTAATAGTTATTGTCACTTATTCTCAAAAAAATATCTTATCCGGCATTAGCCAGATAAGATATTCCCCACTATTTCTATTAATTTTTCAATTATAAATGCACCCACAAATATATAATTATATTTATAACCTCAACAATGCGTCTTATATAACAACTATAAGCTTATTGATATTCTTTTTTGATAACATTTAATAATATCTGCTCATACACAAACAGATTACTTATTAACAACATTCACAGAATATATTACATTTCCTATATAATTACCTGCTGCATCGAAATCTTTATCTGAATTATATACAAATGCTGACACCTTTATAGTATCCCCGACAAGTGCTATATCAGTTCCTGCTGTAAGCTTAATTGAAGTCATTACCGTCTTGTCAGTTACTTCTGTATTGAGCAGATGACTGTACCAGTTACCCTGTATCTGATTGACATCATCATAAAGATAACATTCAAGATAATTGCGGTATCCAAATACATCATCGGGACCTGTAATTGTCTGTTTAATCTCCTGACCGTCCTTTAACCTAAAGTCAACTACATAGCCAAGCCTGCATGTATTGCTTGCCTCAAATGTATTCCAGTACTTTTCCCATTCATTTTTAAAATTACTTCCTGACAGTGAGAATCTGTCAACATCTGTAGCAAAGCTTTCAAAACTTACGATATCCTGTCCCTTAACCCATGTTGATTCATAGACGTCAGAGGCTTTTTCTCTATATCCTGAATCCTTATTATATATGTACATGGAAAGCTTTGTTACCGGAATTGCAGGAACTGCCTGTGTTGTAACCTCCTGTTGTATATTGGACTGTGTGTTTATCTCTTCTGCCGCCGATAATGAAGTTTCTAACTCAGTACCGCTATTATTCTTTGAACCTGAACATGCGCTTAAAGAGACAGCACATGCTACAGATAATACTGTTGTAAATATATATTTATATAATATATAATGTCTCATCTTAAATATCCCCACTTATTTAACTATTTATCTGGCACTTCCTCTTGCAAGTCCTGTTATACCTGTTCTTGTAAGCTCTATTATCTCATATCCGTCCATACCTAAAAGTTCAATAAATGCATTGAGCTTACTCTGGTCACCTGTAAGTGAGATTATAACCGAATCCTTAGATACATCGACAATCTGCTCTCTGAATATGCCTGTTGTAGCAGCAAGATTCTGTCTTTGTGACACATCACATTTAACTTTAATTAATATAAGTTCCCTGCATACAGAAGCATCTGCAGGAAGAAGCTTAATCTCTCTTACATCTTCAAGCTTATTAAGCTGTTTTTCAATCTGTTCCAGTACATCATCATCACCTGAAGCTGTTATAGTCAGTCTTGATAAACCTTCAATATTAGTCTCTCCTGCTGTAATACTGTCTATATTATATCCTCTTCTGCTGAATAATCCCGCAACTCTGCTTAATACTCCTGAATTGTTATCTGCAAGAATAGAAAATACTGCTCTTCTCATTATGTAACCCTCCATTTTAACATATCACTTAAATTTTAAAATTATTTATACTATTTCAGCTGTCTATATAAGGAAAACGCCATATAGCATAAGCCTAATTTTAACAACTGCATTTATTATTGTCAATATTCAGGCTGCCTGTTCAGAAATTTCACTGCTATTCTTTCTATGCTCATACAGTATAATACACACATACTTATAACATCCATACATACTCATTCATATGCTTTGGGTCGTATCATAATCGTACTTATATATGTAAAATGTCAGCCTCAAAGCGCTTACAATCATCCTCATTATGTGTAATAACAATCAGTGTTCTCCCATTAAGCAGCTTCTTTATATATTCTATACATTTAATTCTGTTTTTTTCATCAAGTCCTGTAAATGGCTCATCTAATATTACAGCATCAGAATCTGCAAGCATTGCCCTGATTATTGCCACCCTTCGTTTCATACCACCGCTCAGCTTTTCAGTTCTCTTATATATACTCTCTCTGTCAATCATTTCACAAAAGTTATCTTCAACCAGCTTTTTTATCTCAGTCTTACAGATATGCTTATCAAGCACCATTGCTATATTGGCAAATGGTGTAATCTCTTCTACAAGCCTGTTCTCCTGAAATACTACAGAATATCTGATATTATCTGTTACAGAACCACTGTCAGCCTTTTCAATTCCCATAAGTATATTTGCAAATGTAGTTTTACCCGCACCTGATTGACCCATTATACATGTTACCGAACCCATTTTAAAAGTATGTGTCACTCCATCAAGTATAACATTCCCGCCATATGATTTTTTTATGTCTGATACTATAATATCCATTTTAATCCTCATTTATATCCATATTAACCATCATTGTACAGATACTTCTAATAACGGCAAACGCTAAACCGGATGCCAGACTAAGCTATATTAAAAAGCTGTTTTATATAATACTATATTAAATCAATTATTAATATTCTCTGCTGCTATGCTTTTAATGTCCCTGTGCATAATCTTTTTAACAGCTCTATAACAAGAATACACAGCTTCTCGGCAATAAAACTTACAACAACTACCGTAATACTCCATGCAAATAAATCCGCAGTCATAATATACAGCTTTGAATAATACATCTGACTTCCTATCGAATCCTTTGTAAGCCCGATAACCTCTGCTGATATTCCTGCCTTAAAACACATTCCGACTGCTACCTTCAGACTGCTTATAATATAAGGATATACCTGCGGTACATATATGTATCTTAATCTTCTTAATATGCCAAGCCTGAATACCTGTGACATCTGTATAAGCTTTATATCACAATCTGTAATTCCACTTAGTGTTCCTGAATATATCATTGGCAGTGTTATTATAAATGATATTATAGTAGCTGCATTTTGTGAATTGAACCATATAAGCACAAGAATTATAAATGCTGTTACCGGAACTGTCTTAAATAACTGCATTACCGGCTCTATAAGCTCTCTTATAATGCCAAATCTCCCTGATATAATTCCAAGCACAACTCCAAGCATAAAAGAAATCACAAAACCTACAGCTATCCTTATTGTACTTGCTGTTATAATTCTATAATATTCCTGTGTTTTTATAAGTCCCACAAGCGCCTGCATTACATCCAAAGGTCCCGGAAATATAAAAGATATGTTGACACTTAGTGCTAAAAGCTGCCATATTACAAGCCATGTTAATATTATTAATGTCTTTTTAATTATTTTCTTCATTAACGCATTATGTTTAATATAATTATACTCTGTCATATACATTGATAAACACTTTCGTAATACCATAGAGCAATGCCACATCCTCATCTGACCATTTTCGGATTACATTTCCAAATATGTCATATTGCACGAGAACTTCCTCTGTCTCATCATCAAAGGATTTAAACTGTAACATTGAACATATATTATTCTTCTTTAATGACGAATATACATCAGGATAATCAACTACAAGTGTCATTACATTATTGACTCTGTTAGCACTATTCTTATCAAAATATCTGCTATAAAACCTCTTTCTTACATATTCAGCCGGGTCAGGTTCATATTCATAACTGCCAAATGTCCATACACATTTCATCTGCATACCTTTAAATATACTTATCCCATCAATACCTGTCTTATTAAGAAAATACTTAATAACCGTATCCAGCTCTTCCTGCGTCCTGGTGCACCTCAATGCATCTATTGTGTCACACAGAAGTATTGTTCTGTCAACAGGACTTAACTTAGGTCTTCCATATTCCGCATTAAGCTGCTTCATTGTCATGCTTGTAATATCACCAAAAACTTCATTATCGTATACAATACACATATCCTTTCCACGCTCTTTGGCTATGTATAATGCACAATCCGCAGTCCTGAATAATGTCTCATAATCACGTCCATCTATAGGGTATGTCGATACTCCGACAGAGGCCGAAAAATCATAACCGTTTCTTTTGTCTTCAAGTTCATTCTTAACTCTTATAAGAAGTGAACTAAGAAGGGTCTTTACTTCATTTTCATTATTAATATCATTTAATAATACGGCAAATTCATCTCCACCGATTCTTCCGGCTATTCCTCTTCCCTGTGTATATTCCTTAATTGCCTCTGCAAAGCTTGTTATTACCTTATCACCAAAAAGATGTCCATATGTATCATTTGCACTTTTAAAATTATCAATATCCAATATCGCTATGTATAACTTCTTATCCGAGCTGCCTTCCGAATAGGAATTAATCATCTTTTTAAATTCCTTTGTCACTGCCTTTTTATTAAGAAGTCCTGTCGCTGCATCCTTATCAAATTCAGACACATCATACATAACATTTGTCAGTGTCTGCATTCTGGCACTATGCTCTTTTATAATACCGACCGTCACAACTCTTTCATTACCACTTGTAATGGTCTCCCCCGCAAATGTAAGAAGATCCTCTCTTTCACCTCTTGACATAAGCGATGTTCTTAATGTTATCTGGAATTTTTCTGAACCATATTTGATATTATTGCATAATACCTCGAAATAATCTCTTTGTGTATCATCTACATATCCATTTCCAATAACCTTATGCATCCAGTCATCAATATAATCTTTTTCTATTATCTCTGATTTGTCATTACGGTAACAGTATATTGTTATCATTCTCGATGAATTGTCATATTCAAATATCTTATCTTCTATAACATTAAGAATTGAACGATACTTTGTGACTCGTCTTAAATACATTTCAAAACGGTTACTTATTACAAGTATATCCTGCATCTGAAGATTATATATTGTTCCCCCGGACTGTGATATATAACTGCCCTGGTTATATATTATAAACCACCTGTAATTGTCATTTTTGCACTTTAATCTCAATATTACATTATAGCTATTGCCATCTTTTGCAATAAAATTCTTAAAATTATCAAAATCACTTTCATATACAAGCTGGTCAAATGAATCAAGAGCCTTATCTCCCATAATACGAAAGAAATGCTCATCCCCCCTCACTATATTTAACTTCTCATCAATTGAAAAATTAGATTCTATAAATACTTCATCCGCCATATTGTCCTCATTTCTGATTTTTCTGATATAAAAAGGTCAGAAACCATAAAGACCTACACCCTTACAGCTCTGACCACTAAGTTCATCTATGACTTTTTTGTTACCTTTACCAGACTAATCATCTTATTTTCAACACTCATTACCTGAAATATGTATCCACCACACTCAGTTTCAAACTTTTCATTCTCATCAGGTATCTTACCCAGTTTATATATAAGATATCCGTTAATTGTATCAATATCCTCACAGTCAAACTTTATGCCAAACATATCCTCTATATCCTCAAGTGCTGTCTGCCCTTTCATAATATAGGTACCGTCAGGCTGTCTGCTTATCAGTTCCTGCTCGTCATCATATTCATCGAGAATGTTCCCAACTATCTCTTCAAGAATATCTTCCATGGTAACAATACCAGCTGTCTGTCCATATTCATCAACAACAACAGCTATATGCACCTTCTCAGCCTGCATCTCCTTGAATAAAACACTGATATTTCTCGTTTCAGGTATGCAATAAGCCTCAAAAAGCACCTTATCCTTAATCTCTGCTAATGTCTTCTTTCTCATAGACTCATCAACATACACCTTGAGAATATCTCTTATATGAAGAATACCGATAATGTTATCTATGTTATCCTGATATACCGGATATCTTGAAAAATTCTCATTCAGAATAAAATCAAAAGCCTCTTCAACCGTAACACTACAATTGATTGCAACAATACTCTTTCTGTGAATCATAATATCATGCGCCTGTTTTTCACCAAACTCAAAAATATTATTAATCATCTCTGCTTCATTCTCCTTAAGAACACCGCTCTCATGGCCTTCATTAACCATATCCATTATCTCTTCTTCTGTTACCTTATCATCTTTTACTCTTTTAAAAAATGCCCTCTTTAAATTAGAAAATAACCCCTGATTCGTTTCCGCGGGATACCCATCGCTCATGTTATATTATCCTTTCATATCAAAAAATCTCTACCGGATATAATTATTATATTCCGGATTGTTGTATTTCTATAAATATATCACATCCACAACCACTCGTCAAATTGAGATTTGTTGAAACACGGGGTGTAGTGTGGAAGTGGCGGATTGTATTGGGAATTTTAAAACGATGGATGAGTGCTAAGAAACT
>OGLZ01000895.1_pt1 | contig 15602 bp, 8 predicted proteins | sample 1572991 | NCBI WGS metagenome assembly OGLZ01 (sample SAMEA2581893, study PRJEB24529) | metagenome | biome: Human gut stool | place: China | collected 2011 | reverse complement strand
ACTAACTCGCAATGAATTAGTTGCCTTAAATTTTATTATTTTAGGAATATCCCTATGTAGAGATTCATTATTTCAAAGAGTTGCCATAATTGAATTTTTACTATGAGACGATAATCAATTTTTTTTAGTGGTATATATATGTATAATCGTCATAATATAAATATGTATTAAAGACTTATTAATAATTTCTAGTAATATGAGAAAAGTTGTTTTTTTGTGTTTATTTGTTACAGGTACATTTGCGCTTTCTTCTTGTACTTCCAATTTGGAGCAAGTAGAAACGACAGATCTTGATCGGGAAACAGTATTCGCTGATAGTGCGTATACGGCAAGGTTTCTTTCGCAAATTTATACAGATGTAGGTTATGATGTGAAACCTAATCGTTACAAAACAGAGTATATGGGCTGGGTGACTCAACATGGAGGTTTACAAACTGCATGTGATGAAGCTGCATACAAAGTTGTTACTGATGTGACTAATGATGTAATGTTTGCTACAGGTACGATTAATCCGGTGAACACCAAAGAGGACGATGTGTGGAAGATTGCCTATGTTAATATTCGTCGTGCGAATGTTTTCATGAAATATGTGGATGGGAGTCCACTAACTGAATCTATCAAACGACAGTATAAAGCAGAAGCTCGTTTTTTACGGGCGTGGTATTATGCAATGTTATTACGGCATTATGGTGGAGTTCCTTTAATTGGTGATAATATATATGAGATAGATGATGAAATGAAAACAAGTCGTGATACGTATGCTGATTGTGTAGAATACATTGTTAGTGAATGTAAACAGGCTGCTCGCGATTTGCCTAACAAGTTCCGAGGAATCAATACCGGACGTGCTACTGCTGGAGCATGTAATGGACTAATTTCACGTGTTCGTTTGTATGAAGCTAGTAAATTATTTAATGGTAGTAACTTCGGAATATCTGCAGGTTTTCCAAAAGAATTGATTGGGCATCCGGAATATAATAAGGAACGTTGGAAAACAGCTGTTGATGCAGCTCTTGATGTGATTAGGATGAATACTTTTGCTATTTATTCTAATCATATATGTAATGATGATACAGATAGAAAAGGAAGTCCTGAGCCGGGGTGGGGATTCTATGCAATTTTCCACAACAATGACTTTTATAAAGTCCCTGATGCAGGAAATGGAGTGACTTATCCTGATGGAACGTATTGTGAGATGTTATTTGAATATAGACCTGTGGCTTCTAGTAATGAGCGTGAAGCGTTGTTTGGAGCTCCAAGTTGTGGGGGGAATGGTAATGGCGGTTATGTTTATCATGATTTAGTTGAGCAATTTCCTATGAAAGATGGGAAATCCATAAATGATCCTAGTAGTAAATATTCTTATAACCCATTGAAACCACATGAAGGACGAGATCCACGTTTTGCTAATACAGTGGTATGGAATGGATCGAAATTAACTAGTGGTGGTGATTTGAATCACATTGTTTATACTCATGTAGGAGCTGGAAGTACTTCCGATGCTTTTGGAACAGGTACACCGACTGGATATTATATACGTAAATTTGGCCATCGTCAATTAGCTGGTAATCATTGGCTTGCTACTTCGCAGGCATTTGATCTGATTCGTTATGCTGAAATTTTATTAAATTATGCGGAGGCTGCTAATGAATATTATGGACCAGATCATGAGGATATTTTAGATGGCCATGTTGTAAGTCCGTATGAAGTATTGAAAACGCTTCGGGAACGTGCTGGAATTGAGCCGGGGGATGATGGAATGTATGGACTAAAGAAAAATATGAGTTATGAGGAAATGCAGGAGGCTATTCGCTTGGAACGTCGTATTGAGTTAGCTTTTGAAGGACATCGTTTCTTTGATGTACGTCGTTGGATGATAGCAGAGACGACACAAAATCAACAGATGTATGGATATAAAATCACAAGAAGTACTAATGGTGTTGAAAAAGGTGAAAAAGTGCCAGTGCGTAAACATACTTTCAGAGAAGCTATGTATTTTTTCCCTATTCCTTATAAAGAAACTGTGAAGAGTGAAGATTTACTTCAGAATCCTTATTACGAATAATAAAAAAAATAGAAATATGAGACTGAATATGCAATTGGTAATTGGGGCATTTCTGACATTAACTATGATCAGTTCTTGCGACACGTTTGAAGATGAAATGACACCCGATAGTTATTCGGAGACAATTAAACACGTAGATGGTAATTGGAGATTGTTTACCGTTTCCCGAAATGGGATAGATATTACGAAATATATGGATTTTAGTCGTTTCCATATTGTATTAAATAAAGACAATACGTATGAAATAGAAAATTATTTACCATTTATTGTGAAAGGTAATGGAACATGGAGTGTAGATGATCCGCAGTTTCCGTTTCATCTCATTTTTAGAGAAGATGGAGCAGATGAAACTGTAGAAACAGAAATTGGATTTTTAACAGTGGATGGGGAACGTCAATTGACTATAAAATTAAGTCCAGGATGTCATACTAATACATATGTTTATACTTTTAAACAAGTAATGGAATAACCTTTAATATAACCTTATGAAAACAAATAGTAAACAGAAAGATAGAAACTATGGTTTGGGAGTTCTTCTATTATTGATAACCATTATAATGGTCGGATGTGTTTATCTTGATTCTATTAATATTAATCAAAATACAAATCCGGAAGAAGAACCTGTTTATTGGGTGAAAGCAGGAGAAGTTGCCACCTTTACAGTAAAAGGTCACATTGAGGCTGCTGAGGATGCAACAAGAAGATTTCTTGTTGCCATATTGGTTCCTAAAAGTTGGAATGCACGTGAAAATACGACGGTAACTTATATTGCTGATGGTGTAGAAGATGGAGTTACTTCATTACCAATGTCTCCAGTAGACACTAAATTGGTACCAAAGAATGCAACCGTGCCTTGGGCAGAGTTATTGATGGCAGAATATGGGGTTGGTACAAATGTGTTGAATGATATGGAATGGGTAGCTTTTCGTACAGATAAATTATATTCTATAAAAAATCATGATTATGCAAATTTCACTATAACTTTAAAATGTAAAGCAGGGCCTAAGAATTTACGTTTTAAACCAGCTTTCTTTATCAATTTTGCAGAAGACGATTTCCCTGGTGATGAAAAATATAAAAAGTATAGTGATAGTGATCAGTGTTTTGAAGTAGTAGAAGGAGATGGTGGAGTAATTGACTTTTGCTCTTTCCATTTTAATAAAGTAGAACCATTAGCGGCATTACAAGATGATTATGTGACTTTTTCTTTTTTAGGCGACATTTATTCTAATGATCTTGTGAAAGAGGATGCTGTTTATATGGAAGCTACGGCATATACAGATAATGGAAAAGTTTATTCTGTAAATGAAAAGAGCGAAAAAACATTGATGATTAAAGACGATCGTCCCTATACTAATATTTATAATTTAACGATTTGGCCAGCAGGTTTTTTTGCTATACCTGCGGGTGAGACAATTATACGGATTGATTATATATTTACAAATAAAGATGGTACAATAAATATTACTAGTACTGATGATAAAATAGCAGCTGGGGGAGATGATGAGGTAGAAGGGGAAGAAGAGCCATTTTACAGTGAGCTTATTTGCGAATAGTACGTCGGTACTTATGCTTTTTATTAATATTAAATGATAGTAAATTGTATGTATAATATAGTAATTAAAAAAAATGACCGGTTTTATTTCATGTTGCTTGCAATGTGCATGCTTCTTGGAATGCTGAGTCCGAATATGTCGGCACAGGGTATGAGTAATGCTGATATTACTGGTAAGGTTGTCGATCAATATGGTAATCCAGTTTCGGATGTAACGGTAACTATGAAAAATAGTAATTTTAAAGCAGTGACAGGTGTTGATGGCATTTTCAAATTCCAATTGAAGAAAGGGGATATATTGTGTTTGTCACATCCGGGATTTATTCATAAGGAAATAAAGGTGAATAAATTGAAAAATACTGAGCGTGTATTTAAGGTGACGTTGGATGAACACTTTATTAAAGATAAAGAGGTAATTAGTGGCCCTTACGAAGGAAAAGATAAAAATCATTTTTTAGGCTCAGCCTCTACTATTTATACGGATAAATTGTCATCGATGATGGGAACTACCATTCTTCCTGCCTTAGAAGGACGTTTGTCAGGTTTGAATATTACTCAATATAGGGGGGCACGTGTTCATCAAACTTCTGCTAACTCAACGAGTGATATTGTAGGAAATGTTCCTGTGTTTGGAGAAGGGTTCTATAGTGATAACACAGAGTTTAATGTTGGTTCGCGTGGTATAGCCCCCGTGGTGGTAATTGATGGAATACAACGAGAACTTTATTCAATAGATCCAGAGGCAATAGAGTCAGTTTCTATTCAGAAAGATGCTTTGTCATCTATGTTTTTAGGAATGCGTAGTTCGAGAGGCGCATTAGTGATTACTACTAAAGAGCCTATAAAACAAGGTTTTCAATTGTCATTTACTGGGCGTTTTGGGGTACAGAGTGCTCTTAAAACACCTAATCCTTTATCTGCACATCAATATGCTTATTTGTTGAATGAGGCATTACAGAATGATGGGAAGGAACCATTTTATACATATGATGATTTTAATAAATTTCGTACACAGTCAAATCCATATACACATCCTAATGTAAATTGGTTTGATGAAATATTAAATAAGACTTCTACTACTCAATCCTATAATTTAAATGTGACTGGAGGTAATAAGTTCGCACAGTATTTTGTCAGTGTAGGTTATATGGGAGAAAATGGATTGTTTTCGAATCCAACAGAAAGTGATGCGCATGATACTAATTTATCTTATTCTCGCTATATGATTTCTTCCAAAGTAAATATTAATATAACGGATGATTTTACTGCTAAAGTTACTTTATTAGGGCGTGTGGAAGATGGAAATCAACCTGGTGCAAAATATAGTAATTTGCTGAATGCAATTTATACTACTCCTAATAATGCATATCCGATTAAAAACCCGAATGGGACATGGGGAGGTAATGTGACATTTGACAATAACTTGATGTCACAAGCCATTAATTCCGGTTACATTATGGATACTGCTCGTGATATGGTGGGAGGTATTAATTTGAAATATGATTTTAATAAATTAGTAAAAGGATTATCTGCACGTTTAGTTGGAAATGTTTCTATTCAAAATCGTTCATATACAGAACGTAGTAAACGTGCTCCGGTACATTCTTATGGCTTCGATAAAGAGGGGAAAGAAATATATACTCAGTATGGATCAAGTAATTCACAAATTAATAGATTCTACTCGGTGACTAGTTATCAGCAAATGTACGGACAGTTTGCTGTAGATTATAATCGTCGTTTTGGAGTACATGGGGTAAAGGCAACTTTAATGGGTGATACTCGCCATACATTGGCAAATTATGATTTACCTCAATTGCCCTCTAATATTATAGCAGATGTAGCTTATGATTATGCAGAGAAATATTTTGTGCAAGCAGCTCTAAGTGAAAGCTATTACAATCGGTATGCTCCTGGTAAACGATGGGGAACTTTCTATGCATTTGGTTTAGGATGGGATATCAGCAAAGAAGACTTTATGGAGAATGCTGATTGGTTAAATCAATTAAAACTACGTGGAGTATTTGGTAAAACAGGAAATGGCATAGACAATTCTGGTTATTATATGTACCGGCAAACATTTTCACATATTGGGACAGCTGGTTATCCATTAGGGACGGAGATGTCGGCTATGGGAAATGTAACAATGGAAAATACTCCATTAGCAAATCCTTTCTTGACGTGGGAAAAAGCGTATAAATTGAATGTAGGAGTTGATTTGGCTATGTTCAATAATCGCTTAAAATTTACAGCGGATTATTATAATGATAAATACTTTGACTTGTTGCAAAACAGAGGTAAAAGTATTGAATTGATAGGACAGTATTATCCTATGGAAAATATTGGAAAGGTTCGTCGTTTTGGTGGAGATTTGTCTATTACTTATCAAGATCGTGTAAATGATTTTAGTTATTATGTTTCTGCTAACTGGAGTTGTGAACAAAGTAAATTACTTTATATGGATGAGCAAGAAGTTCCAGAAGAATATTTACGCCAAACTGGACGTCCTGCAGGAGCTATTTACGGATTAGTAGCTGATGGATTTTTTACAACAAGAGAGGAAATTGAGAAAAGTCCGGTAATTGAAGGATTCGAAAATATTCAACCTGGTGATATTAAATATAAAGATCTGAATAACGATAAAGTAATTAATGAATTTGATCGTACTGTTATTGGTGGTGATAAACCTTATTCTTATTTCGGTATTGATTTGGGATTTAAATGGAGAGGATTAGATTTTTCTATGTTTTGGCAAGGTGCTTATAATCGTGATCTTTATTTGCAGGATTGGACATTGCTTGAAGGATTTCAAGCAAATGGTCGTTATTACGGACAAGCATATGAAAATATGTTAGGACGTTGGACACCAGAAACTGCAGAAAGTGCGACATTTCCACGATTAACAGCTGGTGGAAATGAATATAATCGGGGTAATGGCTGGAATTCTTCGTTTTGGCTGCGATCAGGAAACTTTATCCGTTTGAAAGATATAAGTTTAGGATATAACTTACCTGATTCTTTCTGTAATAACTACTTGGGAGGACTGCGTTTGAAGATATTTGTTAATGGTCAAAATCTATTTACAAAATCTGCGTGTGATCTGGTTGATCCAGAAGTCGGTTTTACTAGTTATCCATTGCAACGTTGTATTAGTACAGGTATTAATATCAGATTTTAATGAGTTATTATATGATACGAAATAAATATTTAACATTTTTAGGAATGGGCTTATTGTTCATGGCATCGGCTTGTAATGATGGGTATGAAAAAGAGCCAGTAGAACATTTTACACTTGATTATGTGTTCTCACGAGTTGATTCAGCAGGGATACAATCTCGATACTTTTTGAATAATATCTATTTGGAACATTTATATAGTGGATACAACCGTATAGATGGAGATTTTTTGGATGCGGCTTCAGATGATGCTATCTCTATTGATAATAATTCTCCAGAAATCTATAAGTTATTTATGGGTCGTTATTCTGCAGTTTCTCGTTTGAGAGACATGGAATGGGGGGCATATTATCAAGGAATTCGCAAAGCGAATATTTTGATTAATAATATAGATGTGGTGCCTTTTAATTTGACGTATGTTAATGCTTTGGGAGAGACAAAGCCATTAAATTATACAATGAAGGCAGAGGCTCGTTTTTTAAGAGCATATTTTTATTTCGAATTAGTGAAGCGTTATGGAGGTGTTCCTTTAGTGGGTGATAATGTATATGTATTGGGAGATGATGTACAACTTCCACGAAATACATTTGCTCAATGTATTGATTATATCATAGGTGAATTGGATGAGATAAAGGACGATCTTCGTTCGTTACCGATGTCAGATGCCACCGAGTTTGCACATGCTCCAACCAAAGAAACTTGTTTGGCTATGAAAGCTAGAGTGTTGTTGTATGCTGCTAGTCCTTTATTCAATGAAAAACCTCTAGAAGCAGGTAATGAATTGATAGGATATGCTTCTTATGATAGTCAACGTTGGAATTTGGCTGCACAAGCTGCTAAAGATTTGATAGATCAGTATGGACCGAAAGGAAAAGGTACATTAAATTTAGCGCAAGACTATCGTAATATTTTTATAAATTTCTATGGTGGAAATAATCCTGAACTAATATTTTTTCGTCCAGTAGGTAAGAATAAAAATATAGAAACCGTTAATGGTCCTTTGGGCTTTTCTGGAAATTCTTTAGGTAATGGTAATACTAATCCTACACAGAATTTGGTGGAGTCTTTTTTAATGAAAGATGGTAAAAAACCGGGTGAAAGCACTAAATATATTTATAATTCAGTAGATGATCCTTTTAAGGACCGTGATCCACGATTAGATTTGACGGTATTGCATAACGGATCTAGATGGTTGAATACAACTCTTGATACAAAAGTAGGTGGCACACATAACCCTTCAGGAGCCCAATATAGTCGGACATGTTATTATATGGCGAAATTTATGAAAAATTATCAGGCTTTGGGCAATTATGAGGACGATACCCATTTGTGGGTAATATATCGTTATGGTGAAGTGTTGCTAAATTATGCAGAGGCATTGAATGAAGTGGCTATAGCAGGTGGTATGATTGATTATAAAGAAGTAATCAGTAGCCTTGTCCAATTGCGTAAAAGAGCTGGTATAGAACCTGGAGATGATAATAATTATGGTTTACCTACTCCAGAGACTTATGACCCTATTGAGATGCGTGACATTATTCGTAATGAACGAAGAATTGAAATGGCTTTTGAAGAACAACGTTATTGGGATATTCGACGTTGGAGAATTGCGGAAACTATTTTCGAAAAACCTTCAAGAGGTTTAAGTATTCAGGTTGTTGGTACTAAAACCAATTATCATGAAGTGGATGTGCTTTCGGCCAAATTTGATACGAAGCGTTACTTCTATCCAATTCCGTATTCAGAAGTGATAAAAAATGGAAATATGATTCAAAACCCGAATTGGTAATTACGTTATGAAAAGAATATTATTAATATTATTGAGTATAAATCTGTTTACGTTTGCCTTGGCGCAATCGTTAACGATAAAAGGAAAGGTCTCTTCTACTGATGGTGAATTGCTTCCAGGAGTAAATGTAAGGATAAAAAATGCTACGATTGGTACAATTACAGATTTTGACGGTAATTATCAGTTGAAAGCGAATAAGGGAGATATATTAGTATTTACCTATATAGGTTTTAAAAAGTATGAACTAAAAGTAGGAAATCAGACATCTTGGAATGTAGAGTTGGCACCTGATCAAACAGATTTGGATGAAGTAGTGGTGGTAGCATACGGAAAGGCAAAACGTATCACTATGACAGGGGCGGTTAGCGGTATACAAGCACGTGAAATTCGAAATGTACCAACTAGTAGTTTACAAAATGCTTTAACTGGAAAATTGCCAGGATTTTTTAGCCAGCAGTCCTCTGGACAGCCAGGTAAGGATGCTTCGGATTTTTTTATTCGTGGTGTTAGCTCTTTGAACTCCGAAGGTAATAAACCTTTGATTATTGTAGATGATGTGCAGTATACATACGAGCAATTATCACAAATTAATGTAAATGAAATAGAAAGTATTTCAATTTTGAAAGATGCTTCGACAACTGCAATTTATGGTATCAAAGGAGCAAACGGGGTATTAGTAGTGAAAACAAGAAGAGGAAAAGAGGGCAAACCACAGATCAATGTACGTTTGGAAGGAGGAATACAGACCCCAGTTCGTACTCCTGACTTCTTGAATTCATATAATACGGCTATTTTGGTGAATGAAGCGTATGAGAATGATGGCATGCCTAGATTGTTCTCTAAGAAAGATATTATGGCATTTAGAGATCACACTGATCCTTATGGCCATCCTGATGTAAATTGGTATGATGAGATCTTTAAAAAGAATGCCTTTCAAGAAAATGTGAATGTGGATATTTCTGGAGGTTCTAAGAGATTAAGATATTTTGTCTCTGCCGGCTATTTTACTCAGGATGGTATGGTAAAAGATTTTGGAACGAAAGGAAATGATGTAAATTCAAATTATTTTTATCGTCGTTTCAATTATCGAACTAACGTAGATTTTGATGTAACGGATAATTTGAATATGCGTTTAGATGTATCTTCACGTTTTATGAATATTAATGAGCCTTGTAATATGAATGCAACGGGTGAAATTTATGACTTTTCTAAGATGCATCCTTATTCTGCTCCAGTATTAAATCCTAATGGATCGTATGCTTATTTGAGAGATACAGAAGGATATAAACCTACCTTGAATGCTCGTTTAGCTAATGAGGGGTATAAGCGTACTCGTCGTAATGATAATAATATTTTATATGGTGCCACCTGGAAGATGGACTTTCTAACGCAGGGACTTGCAGCTAATTTTCGTGTAGCTTATTCAAGTGTAGATGAAAATTATCGTCAAGTGCATCGTGGGGATTATCCAACGTATTACTATAATTCGTCAACTAATGAATATGAAATTAATCCTAATAAGAAATATGATTATGGAACATACTCTGTAACTAGCGGTACAGATCAAGCTACGAAGGATGTAAATATTCAAGCTTCATTAAATTATGCACATGTTTTTAATGGAGACCACGATGTGAATGCTATGTTTTTGTATAATCGTCAGAGTACGACAAATGAAAAGGATGCAGCTGTTCCCAATAATTTTGAGGGCTATACTTTAACGATGGGATATAAATATAAAGGTAAATATTTAATTGATCTCAATATGGCTTATAACGGAACTGACCGTTTTGGTAAAAACAATCGTTTTGGTTTTTTCCCAGCTGTTGGTATTGGGTATGCTATTTCAGAGGAAAATTTCTTTAAAAATGTAGACTGGCTAAAAAAAAATGTTCAGTTATTGAAAATAAGAGCTTCATATGGCTTGGTAGGATCTGATGTAGCTGCTGGTAATCGTTATTTGTATGAACAAGTATATCAAGAAAATGGAAATTATCCTTTTGGAGATTATCCAGCCGATAGTCCAGTGATAAAAGAGGGAGACTTAGGGACTCCTAGTGTAACTTGGGAGAAGGCTAAGAAATTTGATGTTGGTTTAGATATGAATTTATTTAATAAGGTCTCATTTACTATTGACTACTTCTTGGATAAACGTTATGACCAATTGGTGACAAGAGCTGACGTTCCCTTAATAATAGGTATAGGGTATGCTCCGAGTAATGTAGCAAGAACTACTAATCAAGGATTTGATGGACAAATTGGCTATCAAGATCGTTTTGGAGAATTTGATTTTAATACAAGTTTAGTATTCTCTTATGCAAAGAATAAAGTTGATTTTAAGGCAGAGGCTCAACAGAAATATCCTTGGTTAGCAGAAACAGGAAGACCTTTGAATCAACCATTTGGATATAAATGGATAGGTTATTATACTCCGGAAGATATTGAACTGATAAATGCTGCAAAGGAAGATCCTACTATTAAAGCTCCAGCAGTACCTTATACTGATATTCCAGTTCAGGCTGGTGACTTGAAGTATGCTGATTTGAATGGTGATGGTTCTATTGATGATTTTGATAAGGGTGCTATTGGTAAGCCTAATCTGCCTACAACAACTTTAGGGTGGTCATTTGGAGGTTATTGGAAAGGATTTAGTTTTAATGTATTATTTCAAGGTTCATTTGACTATAGTTTTGCAATCAATGGTACTGGTATAGAATCGTTTAAAAGTCAGTTTCAGCCTATCCATACTGGACGTTGGACATTAGATCGTTATAAAAATGGAGAAGAAATAACTTTCCCTCGTTTAACGACCAATCCTTCCACTATAAATAGTGCCAGTACTTATATGTCTGATTTCTGGTTGATTAATGCTTGGTATATCCGTTTGAAGACGATTGATTTAGGATATCAACTTCCAAAGAAAGTATTACCTAAGTATGTAGATAACATTCGTTTCTATGTGAATGCTTATAATTTATTGACATTTACAGGTTATGATAAATATCAGCAAGATCCTGAGATAAAAACTAATACGGCGGGTGATGCTTATATGAATCAGCGTGTAGTGAATCTTGGTGTACAATTGACATTCTAATTTAATGATTAAATGAACATAAATATGAATAGATATAAAAATGGAAAGATCTTCTCACTTTTTTTGATGTGTGGAATATTAGGAGCTTGCGATAAATTTGAAGCAATTCCTTTGGAATATAAGAGTACTCCATTAGAAGAAGCACAAGAAGAGGTTTTAAATACTATTGATCCGGCATGGGAATTAGAACTGATGGAGACTAATGGCTATGTGATGGCTTTTAAAGATAAAAAGTATGATAAACTATTTACTCGGACTTTGGGCTGGAACGGAGGCGACGGTGTATTGACAACTCTATTACCTGATGGAAATGCATTTTGGTCATTTAACGATAGTTTTTATGGAGTAGTAGAAGGTGAAACTCGTGCACGTAAGGATTGTAGCTTCCCACGTAATTCTATAATGGTTCAGACTCCTGGTGATGAGGAGGAGAATCTTGTATGGTTGGCTGATTTTGTACAAACTACTACTCCCGAGGCTCCTCGTTATTATCAAGCACGTACTCATATTCGTCATCCCAAAGCTAGTTTGAGTGATGATAAGATCCAAGAAGGAGAAATTGATCAAGATTGGTTGTATTGGGCAGGTGACGCTACTGTATGTAATAATAAATTACAGGTGCTTTGGAATGGGGTCGATAATACAAATCCGGATGCTTTGATGAGACATGAGGGTATTTGTTTGGCAACTTATAGTTTGGAAGGAACCCCAGGAGATGATAACTATATGAAACTAATTAGTGCTGATCACCATTTTAATGATGTTGATATATATGGATATGGATCTACTTTGTGGGAAGACGAAGACGGTCATATTTATTTGTATGGTTCATATAATAATTATGATATGATAGTAGCTCGTACGGCTAGACATGATCTTACTAGTCCGTGGGAGTATTATGTAGGGGATGAACAAGGAAATTTTTCTTGGCAGAATACTTATCCTACTGAGGAGGAAGTTAAGCGTTCTAGAATTCAAGAGACAGATTGTAGTATGCCATGGGTATTTAAAAAAGGAGATACCTATTATATGTTGGCACAAGCTAAATGGTTTGGACGTGAAATGTATATTTTCCGGAGTGATAAACCATATGGACCTTTTGTCGATTGTAAAAGGCTATTTGGATTCTCTGATTTTTTAGATAAATTAGGTGATCAAACTTATCAGAATTTATACATGATAAACTTGCATCCACATTTATCACGTAATGGTGAATTAGTCTTTTCTACAAATACAGATCCCAAAAATTTTTGGGACAACTTCAACGCTGTAGGTAGTGCTGATTATTATCGTCCTTATTTCTATCGTGTATATAATTGGGAAAGAGTTTATGAAGAATAATCGTTATTTATTTAGATAATCAAAAAAAGAATCATTTTTTACAAATATAAGAAATGATTCTTTTTTTGATTATTTTAAGTTTGTATTTGGTTGCTTAATTAATGGTAAATAGAGTTTTGTTCGTCATACGTTATATGATTAATAAAGAGTGGAAATGAGAAAAGTTTTAGTTTGTATTTTATGGTGTCTATTGTTTGTTGCTAATGTTTATGCACAAGTAAAATTGTCACCATTGTTTTCTAATAATATGGTGTTGCAACAGAAAGCAGAAGCTCCTATTTGGGGAATAAGCAAATCTAATAGAACTATAGTAATCACTACTTCATGGGATCAGAAAAAATATACTACCCAAGCTGATGCACAAGGAAACTGGAAGACTAAAGTCGATACTCCTGTAGCTGGAGGACCATATACGATAACTATCTCTGACGGAAAAACTGTAAAGTTGAACAATGTGATGATTGGAGAGGTCTGGGTATGTTCCGGCCAATCCAATATGGAAATGCAGGTAGAAGGGTGGGGTAAGGTAATGAACTACCAGCAAGAAAAAAAAGAAGCAAATAACTATCCAAATATTCGTTTCTTACTGATAGAAAAAGCTACGAGTCCATTGCCTGTTAGTGATATAAAAGCAGCAGGTGGTGGTTGGCAAGTTTGTTCATCAAAAAGTGTAGCAGACTTTTCGGCAGCCGGTTATTTTTTCGGGCGTGATTTGCATAGGTATCAAAATGTGCCAATCGGCTTGATAGATACTTCTTGGGGAGGTACCTGTATTGAGACATGGACGAGTAAAGAGGCTTTAGCAACAATGCCGGGTATGCAGAAGAAACTTGATGTCTTGAAAGAACTTCCGATTTCATCCGAAGATCGTGAAAAGAAATTTCATTCAGATGTGGAAGATTGGAAAAAAGAGATTGAAAAGATTGATAAAGGATTTGTGGATGGCAGAGCCGCATGGACAGTTACAGACTTTGAAGACAGTGCATGGAAAACAATGGAAGTGCCTGGTTTGATGCAGGAGCAAGGTTTGAAAGGGTTTAATGGTATTGTTTGGTTTAGAAAAACAATAGAAATTCCGGCGAAATGGGAGGGCAAAGAACTGACGTTGAATGTCGGAGTAATTGATGATAATGATTTTACATATTTCAATGGCGTGCAAGTAGGACACACTGAGGGATGGATGACCCCAAGAAGCTATAAGATACCTAAAGAGTTGGTGAAAAGTGGTAAAGCAGTGATTGCTGTGCGTGTTATGGATACAGGAGGTGCAGGTGGTATAAATGGAAGCCCTGAAAGTATCTCACTTCATTGCTCTCAATCAGATGTCATACCATTGGCTGGTGATTGGAAATATCAAGTTTCTTTGAATATAAAAGATATTCCACAAATGCCTGTTAATACTGCTAATGAACCGAATATTCCTGGCTTCTTATTTAATGCGATGCTGAATCCGTTGATTCCCTATAGTATAAAGGGGGCGATTTGGTATCAAGGAGAAGCTAACACAGGACAAGCATATCAATATCGTGAATTGATGCCATTAATGATAAAAGACTGGCGGGATCATTGGGGATATGATTTTCCATTTTATATGGTACAACTTGCTAGTTTTACAGCTCAACAGACAGCTCCAGTAGATGCAACCTGGGCTGAATTGAGAGAGGCTCAAACACGCACATTGCATCTTGAGAATACAGGAATGGCTGTAACCATTGATATAGGCGATGCTTTTGATATTCATCCGAAGAATAAGCAAGAAGTCGGCAGGCGTTTGGCACTGGCTGCGCGAGCACAGACTTATGGTGAGAAAATATCATATTCCGGTCCAATGTATGATACGTATCAGATTGAAGGGAATAAGATCCGTATTTATTTCAAACATACAGATGGTGGGTTGAAGACACTAAATAACGAAGTAATAAAGGGATTTACCATTGCCGGTATTGATCATAAATTCTATTGGGCTAATGCTGTGATTGAAGGTAATACCATCGTTGTATCTTCACCGGAAGTTACTTTCCCGATAGCTGTTAGATACGCATGGGCTGATAATCCGATCTGTAATTTGTATAATGGAGCCAATCTTCCGGCATCTCCATTCCGCACAGATGATTGGCCGGGAATCACTTTCGGCAATAAATGATTCCTTCAATCTGTCAGTAAAAATAGTATGTTACACATTAAAGAATAACCATGAGAAAACTAATTTATCTAGTAATCTTTCTTTTTATTTCGATAGGAATATATGCTCAAACGAAAGACTTGGTGCAATACGTCAATACCTTGCAAGGAACTGATTCCCATTTTGGATTAAGTTATGGAAACACATATCCTACTACCGGTATGCCTTATGCCATGCATACGTGGTCTGCACAGACCGGAAAGAATGGTGAAGGTTGGAAATATCAATATGCAGTAGATAAAATCAGAGGTTTCTGCCAGTCACATCAATGTAGTCCGTGGATGAGTGACTATGCCGTTTATTCGTTTATGCCGGTGGCAGGCGAATTAGTGGTCAATCAGGATAAGAGGGCAACGAAGTTCAGCCATGATAATGAAATTGCCAAGCCACATTATTATAAAGT
>OGLZ01000894.1_pt1 | contig 15602 bp, 9 predicted proteins | sample 1572991 | NCBI WGS metagenome assembly OGLZ01 (sample SAMEA2581893, study PRJEB24529) | metagenome | biome: Human gut stool | place: China | collected 2011 | reverse complement strand
ATCAGGTAATTTTGATATGCCCAAACTTGTATTTTATGTCAGGTTATTTTATAATTGCATACAATAGATTGTGTATTTTATGAGCGGGGGGAGAGAAGAAAAAACAGAAACCCAGCCTGCCTGTAAAATATGCAGAAACGAGGAATATATGAAAAAACAGAGTAAAGGAGTTCCGACAAACCGTGATATCCGTTGGGACAGACTTGATAATACAGCACACCTTTTTCCGGTCATTGCCGGGGAGAGCATGAGCAATGTGTACAGGATCAGTGTTACACTGAAAGAGGAGATCAATCCGGAATTACTGCAGAGGGCACTTGATATGGTGCTTCCGAAGTTTGACGGGTTTAACTTAAGACTGCGGCAGGGGGTGTTCTGGTATTATTTTGAGGAAAACGGAAAAGCGGCGCCAAAGGTTCGCATGGAGAACAATTTTCCATGCAGATATATCCAGCAGAATAAAAACCGCAGTTATATGTTCCGTGTGACCTATTATAAATGCAGGATCAATCTGGAAGTATTCCATGTTTTGACGGATGGAATGGGAGGAATTAATTTCTTAAAAGAGCTGACTTACCAGTATCTGCGTCTGGCACATAAAGACCTGCAGGAAAAACTGGGAGATTCATTAAGTGTTGATACGTCTTTGAACCGGGAAGACAGTTTCTTAAAAAATTACAAAAAAAGTTCCGCAAAAGGATACCAGACAAAAAAGGCATATCTGATCCGTGGAGAAAAGTTAAGACCGGGCGAGTTCGGCGTGATGCACGGTTATATGAAAATACCGGAGTTGAAAAGGGTCTGTCATGCGATGGGAATCAGTATCAACGAATATCTGGTAAGTGTGTACATCTGGAGCGTTTATACAGAATGTCTGCACGGCATGCCGTCAAAGTGTCCGATCCGTGTTGCGGTGCCGGTTAATCTGCGGCCGTATTTTAATTCTATTACCACGAAAAACTTTTTTGTCATGGTGTCCGCAGAATTTCATCCGACCAAAGAGACCTATACGTTTGCAGAGGTGGCTGCAATCGTGAAGGAAAGCCTGCGAAGCCAGATCAACCGGGAAAATCTTGAAAAGCTGTTTTCCTATAACGTTTCCAATGAAAAACTGCTGATTGCAAGAGTTGTGCCGCTTTTCCTGAAAAACCTTGCAATGAAGTATGTATATACAACTTCTGCACTTGCCAATACTGCGACGATCACAAATATCGGCAATATTTCCGTGACAGAAGAGTACCGCCCTTATGTGGAAATGTTTCATGCATTTCTTGCCATGTCAAAGGGGCAGCATCTGAAAGGAACGATCTGCTCTTACGGGGATACACTTGTATTCAGTTTCAGTTATGATCTTGTCGATGCGTCTGTGCAGCGTGGATTTTTCCGGAAAATAGCCTCGGACGGGATTGCGGTAGAAATAAAGAGTAATGGAGTAAATTATGAGTAAATGCAGAAATTGTAATGTGGAGATATCAGATGAAACAGAGCGCTGTCCACTCTGCGGATCCGTGTTAGAATACACAGGTGAAGTGGAGAATATGTACCCGGATGTGAGAGTGCACACCCGGAAAATGACAATGATCAGTAAAATCTATCTGTTTTGTGCACTTTTGGTTGAGGTGCTGCTCATTTATATCAATGTGGTCACCGAGTCACAGATTGCATGGAGTGCGATCACGGGGCTTGGATTCTTTTACGGATATATGCTGATCCGTTTTGCAATTCTTGGAAAGACAGGTTACCGCGCCAAAATCACGGTACTCACGCTGATGGCGATACTGATCGTGATCGCAATCGATTTTCTGGTCGGCTACCGCGGATGGTCTGTCAATTATGCATTGCCGTCGGCGATCATTTTAGTCGATGTTGGTATTATCATCTGTATGATCGTAAACCGCAGAAACTGGCAGAGCTATATGATGTGGCAGATTTTTATGATCTTATGCAGCATTGTTCCGGTAATACTGATTTTTACCGGTATCGTGACGGCACAGCTTTTTGCACTGATCGCATTTGCGTTTTCCCTGTTTCTGTTTCTTGGAACACTGATCATCGGAGACCGCAGGGCAAGGGTGGAACTGAAACGAAGATTTCATGTCCGCTGAGTTATATTTAGAATAAAAAAAACAGGAGCAATCGGATGAGAGAGAGCGAAGCGAGCATCAGGGGAAGAGTCATGAGGGACTTGATCGCCCATGTGACAAATGATCACCTGATTGGGAAAAAGATAAAAAATGGAGAACTGAGGAAAAAAATCGGGGATTCGGAGCCGCCGTGGAAATGTCCGGACTGTTTTTCATTAGATGTGATCGAGATGGATAATTTCTCCATGGAGTATTTACAGGCAAAAGAAAATCCGAATACGGAAAAAGTAATCTTACAGCTTCACGGGGGCGGATATGTCGGAGCGATGCGGAATGCATACCGTATGTTTGCCGGACTTTACTGTGAAGTCAGCCATGGAATGAGTGTTCTGACACCCGATTACCGTGTGGCACCGGAACATCCGTATCCGGCGGCTTTAGAAGATGCCTATGCCGCATACTGTTATCTGTTGGAACAGGGGTGGTTTTCCGAGCAGATCATCATCGCAGGAGATTCCGCAGGAGGCGGTCTTGCGATGGCATTATGCCATTATCTGAAAGATCACGGAAAGCAGCTTCCGTGTGGGATCGTAGCCATGTCACCGTGGACAGACCTTGCGGCGAGCGGGGAATCTTACGAGACAAACTTTGAGCGCGACCCGTTATTTGGAAAAACAAGGGACAGCCTTATTTATAATAAAGATTATATTGGGGATAACGACCCGTATAATGCTTATATTTCGCCTTTATATGGGGATTTCAGGGGATTTCCGCCGATGCTGATACAGGTTGGTTCCTATGAGATGCTGCTCTCGGATTCTGTGGATGTGGCTGCAAAAGCCAGAGAACAGGGAGTAAAAGTAAGAATCAGTATTTATGAAGGAATGTTCCACATCTTTCAGATGGCAGCAAAAATGCTGCCGGAATCTAAAAGAGCGTGGGTTGAGATCGGTAAATTTATTGATGTTTTGCTAAATGACTGACATCCATATAGACAGGGATACCGCTTTCGTATTTTACTGGAACTTCACCGAGTATGAGAGGTGAAAGGTAATCGATCAGTGGCTGTGTGACATCATTGCCTGCATCGTTGATCCATTCTCTCGGAATTGATTTTGCCTCGTTTGCAATGTGGCGGATCTCGGCATGCTCATAGGCGATTTCGTACGGAGCATCAGAGATACGGCGCATTGTTACCATGGAAGCGGTAACACCTTCCTCGGAGAGAGCAACCGCTTTCTGACCGAGAGTAAAAGCCTCATCAAGATCAGTCTTTGAAGCAAGGTGTGCAGCGCAGCGCTGTAATACGTTGACTTCCACGGAACGGACTTTAACGCCTAGTTTTTCTTTGACTAAAAATTCAAGTGTTTTTCCGGCTCCGCTTAACTGGCTGTGACCAAAGGTGTCAACAGAACTTTCGGAAGCACTGATATAGTTGCCGGAAGCATCGCGGATACCTTCGGATACGGCAACGATCACGTTATTGCGCTCGAAAAGCATACGCTTTACATCCAGTAAAAAGTCCTCTTTGTCAAATGGAACCTCCGGGAGATAGATCAGATGTGGTGCTGTATTATAACCGTTTCTTGCCAGTGCAGAAGCAGCGGTCAGCCATCCGGCATCACGTCCCATGATTTCCACGATCGTCACACTTTTGACTGCATAGATAAATGTGTCATGTGCGATTTCTAAAAGAGAAGATGCGATATATTTTGCGGCAGAACCGAATCCTGGTGTATGGTCTGTCTCACAGAGATCATTGTCGATGGTCTTTGGAATACCGACAATACGCACCGGACTGCCGATTTTTTTGCCATATTCGGAGAGCTTTAAGACGGTGTCCATGGAATCGTTGCCGCCGATATAAAAGAAAGCATCAATATGGTAAGTTTCAAACTGTTTGAAAATGAATACATAGGAAGAATCATCATCTAAATAATTTGGCAGTTTGTAACGGCAGGAGCCAAGATACATTGCCGGAGTGACCTTTAAGCGGTCGAGATATTCCGAATTCTGCTGCATTAATTCAGAAAGATTCGTCAGATCGTTGTTTAAAATACCTGTGATTCCGTTTAAGGAACCATAAACCGTGTCATACATGTCAGAACGCATTACACCGTCGATCACACCGGCAAGGCTGGCATTGATCGCAACAGTAGGGCCGCCTGACTGTGCTACCATACAGTTTTTTGGACTCATAAGAAAACTCCTTTGTGTTTGATCTTCTTTTTGCAATGTCTATCATACAAAAAAAGGCACGGTTGCGCAATCATTAAATTAAATAGAAAGAGTGATGGTATACCATGAAAATATGTACATTGTGTCCTAGAATGTGCGCTGTGGACCGAAAATCCGGTGAGCGCGGCATCTGCGGACAGACCACAGAGATTAAGGTGGCGCGTGCGGCACTGCACTTCTGGGAAGAACCCTGCATTTCCGGGGAGATGGGTTCCGGTGCGGTCTTTTTTTCCGGCTGTGCACTGCACTGTGTGTTCTGCCAGAATGAAAATATTGCAAATGGCACGGCTGGTAAGGTGATAAGTACGGAGCGGCTTGGCGAAATTTTTCTGGAACTCCAGGAAAAGGGTGCAAATAATATCAACCTTGTGACACCGGGGCAGTTTGTACCACAGATCATAAAAGCGGTAGAGCTTGCAAGAAATCAGAATTTAAAGATACCCATCGTTTATAACACCAGCAGCTATGAAAATGTGGATACGATCCGTTCTTTAGAAGGAATTGTGGATATCTATCTTCCGGATTTTAAGTATTTTGATACCGCTTTGAGTGCAAAATATTCCCATGCGCCGGATTACCCTGCTGTGGCTAAGGCGGTGATAGCGGAGATGGTGCGTCAGACGGGTGCGGCAGTTTTTGAAAACGGGGAGGATTCCCTGATGAAGCGTGGTACGATCGTGCGCCATCTGATCCTGCCGGGGTGCACGAAAGATTCCAAAGCAGTTTTGAAATATCTGCATGAAACCTATGAGAATCAAATATATATCAGTATCATGCACCAGTTTACACCGCTCTCTAACGTGAAAAAATATCCGGAATTAAACCGTAAGATCACGGATCGGGAATATGATGAGGTTATTGATTTTGCAATCGATATAGGGATTGAAAACGGTTTTATCCAGGAGGGGGAGACGGCGGAGGAGAGTTTTATTCCGGAATTTGACAATGAGGGAGTTTGAGGTTGACGCATTTTCGAATATCTCATATAATTCCATAGTGATGATGGCAATAAAGGGAGTGTGAAACGAATGAAGAGAAAAGTAAGATTCATAGCTGCACTTTTCTGCATGGGATGTCTTGTGACAGAACCTGCGGCAGACATAAAGGCTGCCGGAATCCAGGTGGCTGCTGCACAGACAACACTTTCCGCAGATAATTCGCTGGAAGTGTTATCACTTTCTGCGGGAACATTATCCCCGGACTTTACAGGAAAGACAGTACAATATACAGCTACCGTACCGAATGATGTCACAAGCGTTACAGTGACGGCAATACCGGTTAATGAATTTGCGACGGTGCAGTCGATCACAGGAAATGACAATCTGCAGGTCGGTACAAATACGATAAAAGTAGTCGTGAAGGCGCAGAACGGAGCACTCGCCCAGTATACGATCACACTGACCAGAGAAGATGGACAGACAGCAGACGGAACAGTGGATCAGCCGGCGGATGGAACAGACGGTCAGACAACAGACCAGCCGGCAGACGGAACAGACAGTCAGACAACAGACCAGCCGGCGGATGGAACAGACGGTCAGACAACAGACCAGCCGGCGGATGGAACAGATGGACAGGCAGCAGACCAGAACACAGAGTTTGAAACAGAAGAAGCGGAAGATGTTTCTAATATGGAATATCTCCAGCAGGAATACAATGATCTCTCTGAACAATATGCAAAAGAAAAGTCTTTTTCCAGAAATATGATGGGAATTATGGCTTTTGTGATCGCAGTACTTGTCGTTATTATTATCAATCTTCTATTGAGAGGACGTAAGAGTGACGACTGGGATGAGGAAGAGGATGACTGGGACTGGAAGTCCGAAAAACAGGGAAAGGATCAGGAAGCAGAAGATGATACTGATCTGGAAGAAGATGATAATATAGAAGAGAATCCTGGCGTGGAAGAAGATGATTTGGAAGTAGATGATCCGGAAGACGCTGACTGGGAGGAGGAAGAAACACAGAGAAAAGGATTTTTCCACAGAAAACCAAAAGAAAAAGTGGAAGAAGAGCCGGATGATGTGGAAGAAAACGATACAGAGAACGAAGTCGGCGTATCAAAGATCCATAAAGTGCGTGCGGGATTGTTTGGACGTGGCATGTCTGACGATCTTGACGATGAGGACTGGGAAGAGGACGAAGATTTCCTGCCGGTAGAAAGAAAAAAACCGGAAGAAAAACAGCGTCCGGAGAGAAAAGAAAAACCGGAGGAGAAACAAAGACCGGAGAGAAAAGAAAAACCGGAGGAAAAACAGCGCACGGAGAGAAAAGAAAAACCGGAGGAGAAACAAAGGCCGGAGAGAAAAGAAAAGCCGGAGCGGAAACATACTCCGGAGAAAAAACACATTCCGAGAGAAGAAGAGGAAGAAGATGATTTAGAGATCATCGATTTAAATGATTTATAAATAGAAAAAGAATGGAGAAACTATGCAGATACGATATACATCAAAAGCAAAAAAAGCAATCGATCAGGCTTCAAAGATGTCGAAATCACTGCATCATCATTATATCGGAACGGAGCATATCCTGATCGGACTTTTAAAAGAAGGAACGGGCGTCGCTGCGCAGGTATTAAATGATAATGGAGTAGAACTTGACAAAGTCATGCAGCTGATCGAGGAACTCATTGCACCGGATGCACAGGTGCTGACGGCAGAGGCTAAGGAATATTCGCCGAGGGCACTGCAGGTGTTAGAAGGGGCAGCAAGGGAGGCAGCGCGTTTTCATGCAGAGGAGATCGGGACGGAGCATATCCTGATCGCGATGATGAAAGAGACAGAGTGTGTGGCATCCCGCCTTTTAAATACCTTAGCGGTCAATATCCAGAAAATGTATGTGGATATCCTGATCGCAATGGGAGAAGATGCGAGCCTGTACAAAGAAGATTTCATGAATGGTAAGCCGGTGAAAAAAACAGCATCGGATACACCGGTATTAAATCAATACTCCAGAGATCTGACTGCATTGGCGGCAGAGGGAGTATTAGATCCGTTAGTCGGCAGACAGGAAGAGATCGGCCGTGTGATCCAGATCTTAAGCAGAAGGACAAAGAATAACCCATGTCTGATCGGTGAACCGGGCGTTGGAAAGACTGCGATCGTTGAGGGAATTGCGGAGCGTATTACAACCGGAATGGTTCCGGATACCGTTGCGGGAAAGCGGGTGGTATCTTTGGATATGTCCGGAATCGTGGCAGGCTCAAAATATCGCGGTGAGTTTGAGGAGCGCATTAAAAAGGTACTTCAGGAAGTACGGGCAGCCGGCAATATCCTGCTCTTCATCGATGAACTGCATACAATCATCGGAGCGGGCGGAGCGGAAGGAGCAATCGATGCTTCCAATATATTAAAACCTGCACTTGCGCGTGGGGAACTGCAGCTGATCGGTGCAACGACAATCGATGAATACCGCAAATATATTGAAAAAGATGCTGCGCTAGAGCGCAGATTCCAGCCGGTTACGGTAGAAGAGCCGTCGGAAGAGGAGGCAGTGCAGATTTTAGAGGGACTGCGGGAACAGTATGAAAAACATCATCAGGTAAAGATTACGGATGATGCGGTATCGGCAGCAGTACGCCTGTCTGCGCGCTATATCAATGACCGTTTCCTGCCGGATAAAGCAATCGATCTGATGGATGAGGCTGCAGCAAAGGTACGTCTGCGCGCGGGTGGAAAACCGGAGGAAGTCGTTGAATTAAGACATCGCATCAACCTGTTAGAAGAGGAAATGTTAGAATTTCTGCACGATGGTGATGTGGAAGGTGCAAAGCAGAAGAAGAACGAAAAAGAAGCGTGTGAAGAAGAGCTTGCCAAAATACAGGCAAAGACAAAGAAAGACAGCCGCAGTAAAAAGTTAAAAGTGACAGAAGACGATATTGCGGATGTGGTATCCGGATGGACGAAGATCCCGGTAAGAAAGATTGCCGAGGGGGAGGCTGCCCGCTTAAGAAAATTAGAGGCTACCTTACACAAACGTGTCATCGGTCAGGAGGATGCGGTGAGTGCAGTGGCAAAAGCTGTGCGAAGAGGACGTGTCGGATTAAAAGATCCGAAGCGCCCGATCGGTTCTTTCCTGTTCTTAGGCCCGACCGGTGTCGGAAAAACAGAGATCTCAAAGGCACTTGCGGAGGCAGTGTTTGGCAGCGAACAGTCTATGATCCGTGTTGATATGTCGGAATATATGGAGAAACACAGCGTATCAAAGATGATTGGTTCACCGCCAGGATATGTAGGCCATGAGGAGGGAGGACAGCTCAGCGAAAAGGTGCGCAGAAATCCGTATTCGGTGATCCTGTTTGATGAGATCGAAAAGGCGCATCCGGATGTATTTAATATTTTACTGCAGGTGTTAGACGACGGTCATATCACGGATTCCCAGGGACGCAAAGTAGATTTCAAAAATACGATCATTATTATGACGTCAAATGCCGGAGCACAGGCGATCATTGAGCCGAAAAAACTTGGATTTGCAGTTTCGGATGATGAAAAACAGAATTATGACCGCATGAAAAACAGCGTGATGGAAGAAGTACGCCGTATTTTTAAACCGGAATTTTTAAACCGTATTGATGAGACGATCGTATTTAGAGCGTTAAACAAAGACGATATGAAACAGATCGTTGCACTGATGTTAAAAGAACTTACAGACCGCTGTGAAAAACAGATGGGAATCCACCTTACCGTGCGTGACAGCGTCAAAAAGCATATTGTCGATAAAGCGTATGATCCGAAATATGGTGCAAGACCGCTGCGCCGTCAGATCCAGAACGATATCGAGGATGAACTGGCAGAAGAAATCCTGTCCGGCAAAGTGAAAAAAGATACGGAAGTGGTCGTGACGATCCACAAAGAAAAAGTCGTGTTCGAAACAAAATAAAATTTTACTGAAATATCCGGGAAAGCACTGGAAATCGTGACGGGGATATTATATAATAAGGGCACAAAATTTTACGATAAAGAGAAAACTACTTTATCACAGGAGGAAAAAATGGCAACGATCAGCGAATTAATTCGTTCAGAAGCAGATGGAACGATCAGTTTTGGGGATTACACATTAGGTGCAAAGGCGAAACTTGATAATTTCGAACATCAGGGAGATATCTACAAGGTGAAGACATTTTCCGAGATCACCAAGTTAGAGCGCAATGGCATGTTCGTATATGAATCTGTTCCGGGAACGGCTGTCATGAATCTGAATGCAACAGATACAGGCCTGACATTTCAGGTAGAGGGACCGGAAGATGCACAGATCACAGTAGAACTTGAGGATGAGTCAGAGTACGACATCACGATCGATGGCGCAGATGCAGGAAAGATGAAGACAAATCTTGGCGGCAAATTAAGCTTAAGTGTAGAACTTGGCGACCATCCGGTAGATGTAAAAGTTACAAAGTGTTAAGAACGGAAAAGTGAGATCAAAAAAAGCTTACATGTCAAAAGGGCATGTAAGCTTTTTTTGCGCTTTCAAGTACGAAAGTACGATTGACGGGGATAAACTGTTACATTAACATAAAAAATGCGCGTGACAATGTGCAATAAATCAGAAGGAGAAAAGTTATGAAAAGAAAGAGACTCACGGGTTGGAAACGTATGGCGGCATTTGCGATGGCGCTTACGCTGACGGTCGGAGATTGGACATCAGCAGGTGCTGCTGGATTGCCGCAGACAGATGTACAGACAGTAACAGAGGCTGTGATACAGGAAGAAGATGCGATGGAAGCAGCTTTAGCAACAGAACAGACAGAGATAGAAAGCGAAACGGACAGTGAGTCTGCAGAAAATGACAGCGGGCAGACAGAGAACAGCGAGGCATCGGAAATTCCAGAAACATCAGAGGCATCAGAAACTGAGAAAACTGTAGAAGAGACAGAAAACGTGAATGATACGGAGGCTGTTGATGATACCGAAGTGATGGAAACAGAGACGGAAGAAGAATCGGAAGAAGAAATAGAAGAAGAGACCGAAGAAGAGACTGAAGAGGAAGAACTCGCTGCAATTGATAAACCGTCAAAGGTAATCAATGTAAGAGGAAAAGATGACGGAAGTATTATAACAACAGCGTCTGGCCGGCAGTTGAGATATGCTTATGTGAATCGGTTCCAGAACGGAGTGATTGCAGCGGTACGGATATTGATGGATTTGTAAACCTGTATAATAAGGCAGAAGCCATACTGAAAGGCAACACAGATAAATATCAAGATGCATATGGAATGTATAGAGTCAATGGTAAGACGTATAGAGCATTGCGGTCATGTGATGCGACAGGGTATCATTATGTGACAGAAGGTGATGAAATTACAGAAATTACTGTAAGTGATTCATCGGAAAATGCCAAAAAGCGGATAGATGAGTATGCAGTAAAAAATGATACACAGGTTCTTTATTATAGTTATAATGGACATTTTTATAAGCAATTAACGTATGAATCGGTATATGATTCAGCATCGAAAAAATATAAATATGTTGTATATGCAAATGCTTATGAAGAGATTTCTTTTGAAAAAACTTATGTAAAAATAAGCTGGAATCCGGTTAATAATGATACGGCCACAATGAAAAATAAAGCCGGAGACATGATGAAGGTTGGATATGAAGTGGTCTGCGATGGAAATACCAAGGTCTATAATATGCCGGGATTATTTTTGGATGCGTCAGACGGAACCGTACATGAGATGATAACATCAGATGAAGCAAGACTGCCATATGTCATATTAAATTCAGGACAGCAGGTCAGCGTAAAAGTCCGTGCTGTATATTATCATGAAGTGACAAGTAACAAACAGGAGGTATATTGGAACTGGAATGATAATAGCCAATATATTATAGAATCGAAACAGTCGAAATATGTGGTGGACATGTATGGTAAATGGTCGGACACCTATACTTATAAAAATTACTCTTTAAAGAAGTTATCACCGGTAACCGGTACAAAAGTTTCTGAAAAGGGAAAAGAGATGTCAGTTACCTGGAATGCACAAAACGGAGTGGATAGCTATCGTGTGTATTACCTGCGAAGCAGCAAACCGTTAAATATTACGAATATAGAGAGCTTTTTACAGTTTTACAATAAGAGGGGAACGCTGTACGATGCTTATGTAAATGCAAAAGGAGAAAACGATTCCTATGAAACGGATTCAGAGTATGCATCAGATCCGTATTGTAATATTACAATAGATTCAGGACTGCCATATTTTTATTGTTCCGTCAGACTGGAATCTGCGGAAGAAGGATATTTTTCAGATGGAAGTTATTCAGATGTCATAACTGCAACGGCCAGCATTAATGGAAACATACCGACAGTAAAAAATCTCAAAATAGAAAAGACGTACAATGGAGATGACTGGCAGCTCTCATGGACGCCAATCGATGCGGATGTAGTCATTTATGTTTTTGAAGAAGGAAAGAAGCCGGCGCATTATAATTATGAGCTTTTGAACGCTTATGGTTACTATACGGATGGTCAGGGACAGCAGAAAAAACTTTATTTAAAAGATGCACTTACGGAGCTTGAAAGTAAGGAAATAAGCAGTTATGTACGTTCTTACAAAGTGAAGGGAATCGATGGATCATACAGTGCAATCTCTTTAAAACCGGGCGTAAAATATACATTTGTTGCGCATACCTATGATGCAGGCAGTTCTCTTTATAACATACAAAAGAAGCCGGTGTTTACCGTAAATAAGGAAATAAAAGTAACAGATGCTCAAAAAAATCAAACATATAAAAATATATCTGTTGGCATGACTTATTATACGGCAATGAGTCCTGCTTCGAATATGGTAAGCTATACGGATAAGGTATCCGTACCGCGTGTATATACAAAGGCGGGGAAAAACAGTATAAAGTTATCTTTTACCAGAGGAAGCTGTACCGGATATGAGATTTATCGTCTTTCAGGTAAAAAATATAAGAAAATAGCAACGACCACAGACTATGTCTATACAGATCAGAATTTAAAGGCAGGCACAAAATACTCCTACAAGGTACGCTCTTATTATTATGATCCGGACAGAAAAACGAAAAGTTACAGTATATATAAAAATTTTACTGTAAGTACCAGCCGTGTAAATAACATTGTATTAAAGGTGGCTAAGAACTCAAAAAATACAGTGAAACTGACCTGGACAAAAGTAGGTTTTGCAACAAAATATGAGATTTACAGAACTTCTGAGAGTGACAAGGATATCACAGAAATTTCAGGATGGATCAATTCGGGCAACAGTGCCGTAACAGTAGAAAATGCAAAGTATGAACTGGTGAAAACGATCACAAACGCAAAAACGACAACATACACGGACAAAAAGTTAAAATTCGGTGAGAGTTACACCTATCTGATCTGTGCATATTATAAAGACGGAAAAACATTAAAATACATTACCGCGTCGACCAGAGTTAAAATGCAGCTCGAGGAGCCGCGAAATCTCGTCCTTACCAATAAAGGCAAAAATGTAAGCGTTAAATGGGATGCGGACAAGTACGCTGCAGGCTATCAGATCCGATACATGGTATATGATAAATATGGTGAGAAAAAAACAGTTGCAGAAAAATATGTAACGGTAAAGAAAAATAAATATACCATTAAAGGATTATCGAGCGGAGAATACGTCAATGTATCGGTAAGGGCTTATAATTCCCAAAAAGAATACAGTGGATGGTCATCGTCAAAAGAATCTACATCACTTGCAGCAGTAAAATCCATCAAAGCTGTTTATGATACGAAAAAGAATGCAGTAAAGATTACCTGGAAAAAGGTAAAAGGTGCGAAATATTATAAAGTCGTCCGTTCTGTATATACGCCGTTATGTAATACGGACGAAAAACTTTATGCAGCAACAGGTAATCTGATCGCAAAAGATTCCAATGATGAGACAGGATATTACAGTGAGGTTCACTATCGGGAATATTATGGCGAAGACGGATCCATTACAGGCACGGCGGCATATGACAGGGCACGGTTGAAAAAAGGTGTGAAATATTATTATATGGTCAGTGCATATGGGGAAAAAGGAACAAGAATTGCCTCTTATATGACCTCGGAATATGGTACACAGGTTGCTTCCGGTAAGCCGGCAGTCATCATATATGGTGTCAAAGTTGCTGCAAAAGTAAAAAATAACAAAAAAGGAACGGTTACTGTTTCTTACAATAAGGTAACAGGTGCCAAAACTTATCAGATTTACCGTGCAGAAAAGAAGAACGGTAAGTATACTCTGATTGGAACCACAAAGAAGACGTCTTTTGCAGATAAAAAAGCAAAGAAGAAAAAAACATATTATTACAAAGTGGTTGTAAATGGCAGGAATGAATTACTTGCAGACTTTACAATCAGGAGTTCAGCAGTGAAAATTAAAGTAAAAAAATAATTCTGCAATAATAATAAAAACCGGAAGAAGTGGATTGCTTTTTCCGGTTTTTGTCATAGAAAGTAAGTTGCTTTTTACAGATAAAGTAAGTATACTGATAAACAATAAAAAGAGATGGAGAAGGAATATGCCGAAGGGAAAAACAACAGTATTTTTTTGTCAGGAATGTGGTTACGAATCATCAAAGTGGATGGGACAGTGTCCTGCATGTAAGGAATGGAATACATTTGTTGAGGAGATGATCGATAAAAAAAGTGCAGCAAAAGGCGGCAGGGTAGCGGCAAAAGCGGCAGAGGCGAAGAACGTTCCGCTCTCACAGATCGAGATGACACAGGACAAACGCATGTCGACGGATATGAAAGAGCTTGACCGTGTACTTGGCGGCGGAATCGTACAGGGATCTTTAGTGTTAGTGGGCGGTGATCCGGGAATCGGTAAATCAACACTGCTTTTGCAGGTATGCCGGAATTTATCGGAGAAAGGTGTGCGCGTATTATATATATCCGGAGAGGAATCCCTGCAGCAGATCAAAATAAGGGCAGAACGTATCGGAACCTTTGGCGATTCGCTGACACTTTTATGTGAAACGAACTTAGACACGATAAAAACGGTGATTGACCGGGAAAAACCGCAGATCGTGATCATAGATTCCATACAGACCATGTATAACGAAGAAGTTTCCTCTGCACCGGGCAGCGTATCACAGGTGCGGGAATCCACAGGGGTATTTATGCAGATTGCAAAGGGGATGGGAATTTCCATCTTTATTGTCGGTCATGTGACGAAAGAGGGCGTGGTTGCGGGTCCGAGAGTTTTAGAACACATGGTGGATACGGTACTCTATTTTGAGGGGGACAGGCATGCGGCATACCGTATACTGCGCGGTGTCAAAAACAGGTTCGGCTCAACGAATGAGATTGGCGTGTTTGAGATGAGACAGAACGGACTGATGGAAGTGGAAAATCCTTCGGAATACATGCTGAGCGGGAAACCGGAAGGTGCATCCGGTTCGGTTGTTGCGTGTTCTATGGAAGGAACCAGACCGATTCTGGTGGAAGTACAGGCGTTGGTCTGCCACAGTAATTTTGGAATCCCGCGGAGAACGGCTGCAGGCACCGATTTTAACAGGGTAAATCTTCTGATGGCAGTACTTGAAAAAAGGCTGGGATTAAAACTTGGAGACTGTGACGCTTATGTGAATATCGCGGGCGGCGTAAAAATGAATGAGCCAGCGATCGATCTTGGCATTGTGCTTGCCATTATATCCAGTTACCGTGAAAACCCGATCAATGAGAAGACGATCTGTTTCGGAGAAGTGGGCTTAAGCGGAGAAGTGCGTGCCGTCAGTATGGCAGAGCAGCGCGTGACAGAAGCAAAAAAACTTGGATTTGATGAATGCATTCTGCCACAGGTCAGCCTGGATTCCATGAAGGACAGTGGATCTGTGCCAAAGGGAATCTGCCTGACTGGTGTGAGGTCAGTGAAAGATGCGATGGATGCGATATTGAAATAAAATATGGTGGAAATATATCTTTTCTGGAAAGATGAACTGAAACAGTAAAATTCACTTTGCGAAAGTACACATAAGAAAGTGAAATTTTTGGAAAAAATGGGTTGACAAAATAATACCCAGATGGTAACATAGTCAAGCTGGCCGCGGGACATGACATGATCTGACAGCGGACAACAAAAAAGTTGTTGACAAACAGAACAACACATGATAAGATATCAAAGTTGTCGCGTTTAAGATAACAGATCGGACAAAACCGATTGAAAGAAAATTTTTCAAAAAAATGAAAAAAGTTCTTGACAAAACAGACTTGATAAGATATAATGAACAAGCTGTCGCCGAGAACGACAACAGAACAAAGAACCTTGATAACTGAACAGTGAAATAACCTTGAAAGATTCAATGAATT
>OGLZ01000886.1_pt1 | contig 15722 bp, 18 predicted proteins | sample 1572991 | NCBI WGS metagenome assembly OGLZ01 (sample SAMEA2581893, study PRJEB24529) | metagenome | biome: Human gut stool | place: China | collected 2011 | reverse complement strand
TATCAACTAACGGTGTCGGGAAATGCAGATAGAGATACATTATCGCAGATAGAAACATTACTGAATGAAGGGGATAATGCGAAAAATATATGGACACATGCGTGGATTTGTATGCATGATGCAGACAATGAAATTGTTAATTCGCAAGCAAATATGAAAAAGGCGAACCAATATTCTTTATGGCATGAAGTGTATGAGACAACAGGGTATGATGCACGCAATGCGACATATAGAAATGGTACTTTTATTGCAGAGGATGGCACAGATTTACTTGCCTTGTTTAAGGAAAAGGCTAAAAATGGCGCAGGGTATGAACTTTATTCTAATAGATGGTTGGAATATGCTAAGAATGGCTGGAAAAAAGAAAATGATTTAGTATTGAAAATAGGATTTGACAGCAGTGGATTGTATGATATAGGGCAGGAAAAAGGATATGGAGCAGCACAGAATATGTGGATGAAAGGTGTTAGCCAAAGTATGTTTGAAGCTAGAGTGTAATCAATATTATATTGATTCTGAGAGAAATCCAACAGGTGGCATAGTTGGAAGGACTCCAAATAATGAAAGGAGATATGTTAATATGGCGGTTACAGGAATAGGAACATATGCGTCATATACGAATAGTTATGGCAATACACAAAATGCTGGAAACAAAACGGGCAGGACATATAAGAATGCTCATGAATATAAGAACTATTTAACACAAAAATACGAATGTTTACGAAGCAGGGATTATTCCGTAAATATAAACAGTTCTCTTTTGTCAAAGGCTATGGGAGATGAAAAGACAAAACAATGGTTGGAGTACAATTTATCGCTAATACCAAAAACAATAGAACAGTCAAGAGCTTATGTGGCAGCAAGAGGAGCAAAGATACTGAGTTATAGTATTACTATAAATGGATATGATAGCATGAGTTCTGTAATGTGTACTCAAGATGAAGTTGATCCGGGAACAGAAAAAGCAAGGAAAGAACTTGAAGAAAGACTCGAGAAAAGGAAAGCAGAAAAGAAAGAGACAGAGGAAAGACTGGAAAAACAGCGTGCCGAAAAACAGGAGCAGGAAGAACGGCAATATAATCTGAAAATTGATGGAAAAGATGTAGATGACCTGACAGGAAAAATGGTGGAATTGCTAGGTACTTCAACTTCTATAGGAGTGACAGAAAATGGAGTTTCGGCATTTGATGCTTTGGCATAGGAACTTTGATATAAAAGTGTAAGGGAGCATAATGTTATGACAAAAATAAGTAATACAGGAAACAGTTTTGATATATGGAATCTGCTCGATTGGTCAACTGTAAACAATGGAGAAAAATCAAAACAGATGCAGGATGCGGTGCCGGAATTAAAAGGGCGGAAAATTAGAATTGACAGTCTGGAACTGTCAAAGGAAGGTATGGCGGCACTACGTGGAAGAGTACAGAGCATGCCGGGACGTATTGATATGGAAGAAATGATGCAGATGAGAGAAATTCTTCCGAAATTGAAACTGAATCCAGAGGATGATTTCTATTGGGCAATGAGAGAGGATATGCAGAATTCACTTGATGCAATCAAGCAGTCAAAGGGGAATTATACATTAGATGACCTGATTTCCATCCGGATGGATGCATACACCAGACAGTATAACGCTTTGCAAAAGTCGTATGAGGATGACAGTCGGGATATTTACATATGCGATGGTTCCAATGCGGAGGGAAAGCTACAGTACCATAAGGTATCAAAGGGAGAAGACGTGACATTTTTAAATCAGGCATTTGATCGTATTGCAGACAGCTTGGGCTTTACAGCAAATGGATGTGAAAGCCAGTTAAAGATTAATGAATTATTTGGTGGACAGAAAGCACCTGAACTGTCTTTGCCGGATAATTATGAAGAAAAACTATCTGGCATTATGAAGAAAGCTGCGGCTACATATGCAGAACAAAAGAAGAATGGAAACAATGTGAATGCTACAAATCTGGCACTGAAATACCTAAATGAAGATGCAGACTTTTCCGATGTCATGCATCAGCTATTTTCAAATATCAGACCGATGAGAATATTGCACAGAAACACAAAATTATCTCTATTCCAGAAAGCAGTCGTGAAGAAATGTATGAGCTGACCAAGCGGGAATTCCTGCAAAATAATGGAATTCAAAATGGCGATACGACAAAAAGAGGCGATGTTTATAATAATCTCTATAAAAAGATGTCTATGAAAGATTGATTAGCCGCAGGAAATACACTACAACAGTATGAAACGGCTTACAGGCAGGCATTTATTGCAACGGTTAAAGAGCAGATCCGGAATGGGATTTAGGGAAGCCGTTTTCGGCAAGTTTGTTGGATAATGTATCAAGGGAAGATATTGAAAAATCGTTACATAATAACGGAAAACTCTGGTACAAAGTAATATTGATTTGCAGATTTAGTATATAATTCGCTTGATGTTTTATGAAAGGTATTTCGCAGTCAGAAAATGTGATAAAGTGTGTCGTTGTGGAGAAACATGAAAACTTATGATAGAAAAAAGTAAAAGTGGAGTTTCAATAATAGGTGGTGCCGATGGCCCAACCAGTATTTTTATAGCTGGCAAAATACAGAAAAAATCTCTAAAAGTTAAAATACGAAATGCCATCTACAAACATAAACACAAAAGAGCAGAGAAAAAAATAGTTGCAGGTGCACATACACTGAATGAATTGGTGCAATATGCACTGAATAAATATGATTTAGTTGAAATTAATGTGGCGGAAAGAAAATGTATTGAACAACGAATAAATTTGAGGGAGAGCTTGATTTTACAGCATAAGCCGGAAGTTTTAGGAGAAATGAAGGATATTCCAAAGCCGGATATTTCTAATGAAGAATCTGTCAGACAATATTTGGATAAAATAAAGGCTCGAGGTGAAATGATTGCCGAAATGTCAGATGATATCATTCCTATGAACTTTCATTTATATGAAATAAGAATAGGTGATGATGTTCTTGAAATGGAGATTGATTACATTTGGAATATATTTGGTATATCCTATTCTGGAAACAGGAAAGTAATGAAAAAATTTGAGAAGATTTCAAAGGATTTGTATCTTTATTATGGTGTTAGTGAAGATGATATTAAGAAAAGAACGGAAAGATATTCATCGCTGGTAGCAGCATTGAGTTCATAAATTACTACTACTCTAGATAAAAGTAGTATTCCGATAAGTTAAAGGATAATAGTTTAAAAAATAGGGAGGCTGTTTTATGTCAAGGATAACGGATTATGCTTTTTTATTTCAGAAATCATTTGGAACATCAGGAGTAAATGCAATAGGTAGTTTTCAGTTGTCACAACTTAATAGCAGTTCTGTTCAATCACAGCTAAAAGCTGCTGGAATTAATACGAACAGTAAACAGTATAAAGCAGCTGTTAAGAAGATGATGTCTGCCGGAAATGGTGCGATGTATGGCAATATTCAGGGAATAAAAAATCTGATGAGTCATTATGATAAGGATGGAGATTATATTAATCCTGTAAATGGATTGGCAGGACTTTTGGTGACAGATGACAACGAGAATTCGAGAAGAAGGATCATATCAATTCCAGATAGCAGCAAAGAAGAAATGTATGAACTGACAAAAAAAGAATTTCTGCGTGAAAATGGTGTATGCAATGGTGATACAACAAAACGAACAGATGTGTATAACAATTTGTATCGCAAAATGTCCAAAAAGGACAGGCTGGCTGCCGGGTACACCCTTGAAAAATATGAGAGAATTTACAGACAGGCTTTTTATGATGCCGCAAAAAAGGCTGATCCTAACTGGGAAATTGGTAAGCCAATCAAAGCTGGAGCACTTGATGATGTTACAAGAGAGACTGCAGAGACAGGAAAATCCCCTGCACAGGCAACACTTTCATAAAATCTTACATACACACTTGACAATATCCCTCTGAAGAGAGAGGGGCGGCGTGAATCTGCGTGCCCCTGTAGCTTTGCTATACTATTGATTGGCTTTGAGAATTTTTATATCATCCAAAGATACACCAGAGAAAGCAGCAATTTCTTCCAGGGAAAAGTTGTTAGTTTTTAACATACGTTTGGCGGTTTCAATTGCCGCATGTTTTTCACCCTCTGCAAAACCGTATTCATATTCAGCTTTCCGTAACTTCTTTTCTTCCAATTCTTTATCATACTCAAAAATACTCATACTGATAACCTCATTTCGGTTTCGGGCAAGAAATTCCGCCAGAATCCCTTCCCGGATGCATTCGTCCACAGCACGTTTTACAGCCTGATTTAAAGGCATGTCTGACGCATAGTGGCGCACTCTGGCAACATACTGTGCATATTCTTTTAACATACTGCAATGCTGCATCAACTCTGCATTGTGTCCTTCATTGACATTCAAAACAGTAACAATTAATTCGAGCTTTGGTTTACCTGACAGATGTTCAAATGCTGAGGAAAGCCGAAGCTCTGTACGGTCAGATATCGCAGTTGAACCATTGTAAAACTCGATAAAATCACTTTGATTGACCGCATTGTAAAGTGAGAGCAAATTCTTCCGGTCAGAAAATAACATCCGGAAAACGGTGTCCTTGTAGTTCCGGTTTGTTGTCGGTGTTTTAACGGTGAAGTTTCTCTTTGACATGTTACGGTTTCTCTTACATTTTGCCAAAATTGTTCCCTCTTGATATGTGGCAGAACAGCCTATGTTTAAAACGGTTCTTTGCTTGCAGGAGAATAACAACTGTTTGTGATTCCAAGTTCATTTCGTCTCCTGCTTTTCAATTGTTGATGGGTAACAAAAAGCATAGATACGAATGAAGTACGCAGATTATTTTGGGTTAATCTGTCGTTCTTAGAATATAGATGACAAAAATGTCATGAAGATTTTGTAAAATATGCTTTTAGTCATTGTAACACAGAAATTATATGGGAAGCAAGAAAAATTGGCTGTTTACTTCAACTTTTTTGTAGAGTAAAATAATAAAATTATAATTAGTGAAAATTTTGGGGAAAGATTTGCATCTTATGATCATTGGTATCATAATGGTGCAAAGGAAACTTTGGAAAGGTGGTTAGGACATGAAATTTGGACCGATTGAAATCAAGGATAAAAGTAATCGGACGATTGTACTGAGAAATGCAACGCCGGAAGATGCAGAAGATTTAATCACGTACTTAAAAGTCACCACAGCGGAAACACCATATCTAATCCGGGAACCGGAAGAAGTTGTCATGACACAGGAGCAGGAGACAGCGTTTATCAATAATTGTCTGAATTCGGACAGATCCTTAATGTTAATTGCAACGTTGGATGGAAAACATATCGGAAACTGTTCTTTCAATCCAGTTGGAAACTATAAGAGATATCGGCACAGATGCGAAGTGGCAATTGCTTTGTATCAGGAATTCTGCGGATATGGTATTGGAAAAATCATGTTGGAAACGGTGCTGAAAGCAGCAAAAGAGAGTGGATTTGAACAGGCGGAACTTGAAGTGATCTCGGATAATCAAAATGCAATTGCATTGTATGAAAAACTGGGTTTTCAGAAATATGGCACATTTCCAGATAACATGAAATATGCAGATGAGCATTATGCGTCTGCAGACTGGATGATGAAAAAATTATAATTGCTGAAATATATTTTAGATAGGTTAGGATGATATGGACTTGAGAGTGTTGCACTACTTTTTGACAGTGGCAAGAGAACAGAGTTTTACAAAAGCGGCAGAACAATTGAACATTACACAGCCAACGTTATCCAGACAGCTTGCAGCGCTGGAGGAGGAACTTGGCGCAAAGCTTTTTAACCGCGGAGGACATCGGATCACGCTCACAAATGAGGGACTGTTGTTAAAAAGGCGTGCACTTGAAATCGTAGATTTAGAGGACAAGATCGTCAGCGAGTTTAAAGGAAATAACGATTCTATCGAGGGAAAAATAACGATAGGCTGTGGCGAATTTCTGGCAGTGGAATCGCTGGCAAAAATCTGTAAAAACTACAGGGAAAAATATCCGTTAGTCCAGTTTGCAATCCACACCGGAACGGCGGACAATGTTCTGGAAATGATGAACAAAGGGCTGGTGGATATCGGACTTTTTTTAGAACCGGTCAATACGCAGGGACTTGACTACATCCGAATGCCGGAAAACGACCATTGGGTGGTAACAATGCGGCCGGATGATCCGCTTGCAGAGAAAGAGGTCATCACGAAAAATGATCTGCTGGATGTGCCGCTGATCCTGCCGGAGCGCATGAATGTGCAGAGTGAGCTGGCAAACTGGTTTGGAAAGGATTTCGGGAAGCTTCACATTGCATTTACGAGCAATTTGGGAACCAATGCGGGAGTGATGGCGTTGCACGGGCTTGGCTATCCGGTTTCCATTGAGGGAGCAGCAAGGTACTGGCGGAATGATCTGGTCGTTCAGAAAAGGCTTTTCCCGGAACTTAAAACTAGCACAGTGATCGCATGGAGGCGGAATATTCCGGATTCACCGGCGGTAAGCAGGTTTATCGAAGAACTGAATTAGAAAATGGATGTGCCATAAAACGATAGCAACAGCAAGTTGCTTTCCACAAACTGAATTTATCTGTATGATATGGGTAAAGGAGGCAGCAGCTATGGAAACAAAGAATATCATTTTGAAACTTCGCATGCAAAAAGGACTGTCACAGGATGAATTAGCAGAGAAAATCATGGTGACAAGACAGGCAGTATCCCGCTGGGAGAATGGTGTTTCCCAAACAAAAAGATATTAAGAAACAGCCCATGTTTACCTGCTTGCAAACAAAAGAATATTGCTACTAGACTAAGAGATACTACATAAGTGTGTTGGTATCTCTTTTTTGTTGCCGTGAAACAGCAGACTATTTCATTTCTGCTTGATTACCTTAAAACTTATTAGTCTATGGTTTGTCAAGGGCTTGTTGCGTGAGAAATGCTGAATATCACCCTTTACAAAACATAGGCTGATAAGTAACTTTTCAAAAGCAGAAAAGAAATGGCAATGCTTATAACAATATGATATAATGCAGATGAAGACAAAAAAGGAATTTGTCGAGCTGGTTAGTTCGAGATAATTTTGAGTTTGTTAAGATGTGGTGCACTTGATGGAATCACAGGTACGACATCATATTATGGAGGATGAAATAGATGATAGGTTTGATTGTTGCGAGGTCAAAGAATAATGTTATAGGCAAGAATGGTAATATACCATGGAAAATAAAGGGAGAACAAAAGCAATTTAGAGAGTTAACAACGGGTAATGTGGTTATTATGGGGCGAAAGTCTTATGAAGAAATCGGTCATCCGTTGCCTAATAGAATGAATATTGTTGTTTCCACCACAACAGAGTATCAAGGAGATAATTTAGTTTCAGTTAAATCATTAGAAGATGCATTATTATTGGCTAAAGGACGAGATGTATACATATCTGGTGGATATGGACTATTTAAGGAAGCTTTGCAAATAGTAGATAAAATGTATATCACAGAAGTAGATTTAAATATTGAAGATGGAGATACATTCTTTCCAGAATTTGATATCAATGATTTTGAAGTTTTGATAGGGGAAACACTTGGTGAGGAAGTGAAATATACGAGAACATTTTATGTAAGGAAAAAATGAATTGAGTAAATTTTGGATTTAGGGTGTTTTCATAAATATATTGCTTTTTATGCATATATAAATTGTTGTAAGACAAATTCCAGTTGAACCAAATCGCTGCGCGATGGCCTGCCAAGGCTGTGGCGCAGCGATTTGGTTCAATTGGTAAAAATCGGTGTGCAGTCCAGAGGAATGGGCAGATACATTCTAAATGTAGTCTGCTTTTTCCTCTGTCCTGACGCCGATTGTTTACGAAATAATTTGTATGGGGCGATAAAATCAGAATTTGAGAGAGTATTGAATATGAATAAGGAATGGTCTGAACTTAATAAAACAATGCAGGCACAAATAAAAAAGAAAGATACTTATAAGAGGGGTATTGATACTTTACTTACTTTACGAAGTCAGTTAATACAAACCTTAGTATCTTTCAAAGAAGAATTATGCAGAGAAGATTTTAACTCAATCCCCTTCATAAACGCTGATGGTTATCATAGTAAGACGATTGCTTATTCTATTTGGCATATTTTCCGCATTGAAGATATAGTTGTGCATACAGTGATAAATGAAGATGAACAAGTATTTTTTGCAGGCAATTATCAAGAGCGTATCAATTCACCTATCATTACAACAGGAAATGAACTCATGAAACAGCAGATTGCAGACTTTTCAAAACAGCTTAATCTGGAAGAATTATATTTATATATTTTCGAAGTATGGGAAAGCACTGAGAAAATGCTTGAACGGTTATCTTATGATGAATTGAAAAGAAAAATACCGAAAGAAAGAAAAGGATACTTAGAATCGTTGAATGTAGTAAACGACAATGAAAAAGCAATTTGGCTGATTGATTATTGGTGTAATAAAGATATTTGTGGACTAATTCAAATGCCGTTTTCAAGACATTGGATTATGCACACAGAAGCCTGTTTGCGTATAAAGAACAAGATACATTCATAGGCAAAAATTTCAGTTTGTAGAACTAAGGAAATTGGAATTTAAGGAGGAATAAAGTATGGTTAGTGATTTTATAAGAGCAGCATTTCCATGGATTTTAATGGGTTTATTTGTAGCAATCAGTTGTTCCCTTATGAGTAAAAAAGAGAAATAAATTCCTGTTTGTATTTATAAAAGAGAAAAAATGAGAAAAGTAGTTTTATTTATTGCCATGAGCCTTGACGGATATATTGCGGACGGTAATGGTGGAGTAGCTTGGCTAAATGGTCATGGAAATGACAATGAAAACATCGACACTTATACAGAATTTACCAAAGATATAGATACTGTCTTAATGGGGTGGAATACTTCTCATCAGGTTGTTACTGAACTTTCTCCGCAAGAATGGGTATATAATAAATTTACAACTTATGTATTAACACATAAAGAGTGCAATTCTTCCCAACAAATTCATTTTACAAGTGAAAATCCTGTTTTATTATTGGAACGGCTAAAACAAGAAGCAGGAAAGGATATTTGGATTTGTGGCGGAGCAAATCTTGTTCAGCAGTTGGTAAGCAAAAATATGATTGATAAATATTACATTTCTGTTATTCCTACTCTGTTAGGAAATGGGGTTCGTCTTTTGGGCAACATAGACAGGGAAATAAAGTTAAGGCTTTGTAAAACACAGACTTATAACGGAATAACCGATTTGATTTATATGCGTAGATAACTAGAGAGAAACAGAAAAGCTGTTAAACCGACGGAGCGATCCGACCACGTTGGCGGGAAAATCCTTAAGATTTTTCCGCCATGCTTGCAAGGGGGCGGTTCGCTTCGGCGGTTCGGCGAGCTTGCGAGCCGTTCAAAGCCCCCGTTATCTAACAAGGGGGGCACAAAAAACAAGAAACACTATACACTAACAAGCGGAAAACGCTGTATTTATAAGGCAAAACCCCATTTTTACAGTAGTGATATAAATTGTACCTATATCACTATGAAAATTGAATAGTAAATATGAGAAAGACAGTTGATTTCAAAAAATAAGAAATTGATTGTCGTTTTCTTTTGCAGAAATTTAAGTGCAGGCAATTATGGTAGTTGTCGTAATTGCTGTCAGCTCAGTGTTTATCACTGATGGTGTGAAAGATTTACGGTTGGAGATGTTCAATAAGATTATTGGTGCTTAATTATTTTTATTGTAGTGCTGATATGAGAATGTTATAATTGGGGTATAAAACATACAAATAAATTTGCTGAAAAATGAGGTATCAAAATATGGAAAATGAATTACTGGAAAACTTAGGAAGACTTCACACAACTGAACTTGGCGTTATTAGAATTAAAAAGAACTTATCTTTGAATGTAGAAAATGTAATTGAATGGTGCAAAGAAAAAATTAGCCTTTCTAATGCGGAAATCACAAGAAAAGGAAAAAACTGGTATATAACGATTGATAATTGTATTATAACGGTAAATGCGTACAGTTATACCGTTATCACTTCTCACAAGGTAAAATGATAAATTTTTCTATAAAGGAATTAAACGCATTTGCAGTTATTGGGCAGGAAGTAGAACTGACTAATTATCAAAAAAAGAATATTCAGATTAGTACACAGTTTTGGAGAAAGTTTAACAGTAGTTTGAAAAAAGCGTATCTTTCACAATCAGGAAATTGGGTAAAATATGCTTTTATGGAAAGAAGAAATGGAAAACTTTATTATTTCTGTTCTATTCCCCAAAGAACCATTACCCCAGAGGGCTTTCTGTATAAAGAAATACCGTCTTATAAATATTTGGTTGTGGAGCATATTGGTGCTATGGATAAAATATATGAAACTTATGGCAAGATTTATGAAGAAATTATTCCTAGTACATCGTATATTCCTATAAAAGATATTATCCTACACTTTGAAAAATACGATTATCGTTTTCATTGGAATAGTGATAATTCAGTTATTGAAATTTGGATACCTATTCAAGATTAGAAGCAATTTTATATCCATACACACAAAGCAGTTAGTCTTAGGATTGACTGCTTTTTCTATACAGATTTTTAATGACAGGCAATTATCAATTATGGTAGTTGCCTTTTTTGATTGGAGGAATTGAAGAATGAATGATAAAAACTTTATTGAAGAACTAAGACAAAAGCGTGAGGAATACGGAGTAACACAAACAAGGCTTGCTGTTGCCTGTGGTATCAGCCGTGAATATTACAACCGCATTGAAAAAGGAAAACAGCCATTGAATGACGAATTAAGAGAAATCATAGAAAAACAGATTGAGCGTTTCAATCCGCAAGAACCACTATTCTTATTGATTGATTACTTTCGTGTCCGCTTTCCTACTACGGACGCATTGGCGATTATCCGTGATGTATTACAACTGAAATCTAATTACATGCTTTATGAAGATTATGGAAAATACGGATATGAAAGCAAATATGTACTTGGCGACATCAATATCATGTGTTCCATGCAGGAGCATTTAGGTGTTTTATTGGAACTGAAAGGCAAAGGCTGTCGGCAAATGGAATGTTATCTACTGGCACAGGAACGCTCATGGTATGACTTCATGCTGGATTGTATGACGGCTGGTGGTGTGATGAAACGGCTTGATTTGGCTATCAATGATAAAGCAGGAATATTGGATATTCCAAAGTTAAAGGAAAAATACAAGGCTGGCGAATGTATCTCCTACTTCCGTATGCAGAAAGATTACAGCGGTACAGAAAAATGCGGTAGCGATTTACCAAAGAATACAGGAGAAACCTTATATCTCGGTTCAACAAGTAGCGAATTATATATGTGTGCTTATCAGAAAAATTATGAGCAGTATGTCAAGAATGGCACAGAAATTGAAGATACGGAGATTAAGAACCGTTTTGAAATACGCATGAAGAACGAACGAGCCTATTATGCGGTTGTAGATTTACTGACCTATCGGGACGCTGAACGCACCGCTTTTTCTATCATCAATCATTATGTCCGCTTTGTTGACAGAGAGGACGACAAGCCAAAAAGTCAATGGATAACAAATGATGATTGGGCATGGTTTGTAGGGGAAAACAGAGAGCCGATACGCTTAACCACAAAGCCAGAGCCTTACACTTTACAAAAAGCGTTGCATTGGCTACAAAGACAAGTCGCACCAACCATAAAAATGGTACAGGCATTAGACAGAGAAAATCGTACAACGATACTGAAAGATATGATTGAGCAGGCAGAACTAAAAGACAAGCATAAACATTTATTACAATTAGAGAAATCAACCATAGAAGAACGTATAGATACCGCTGTTCCACAAGAGAATGACGGTATTTTTTAATGTAATTGAAAAATTTCAGATTTAGTCAGCAAAGAGCTGTTTTCATTCCCTATGTGAAGTGAAAGAAGAAAAATAAATTTTTTATTAAATCTGCAACAAAATGGCTACTTGCGTACAGATATGGTGCGAGAAAAGGAAATCTAAACTTTTTTTGAAAATAGGTCATTAAATCGGGGCTTGCTGTCCCTATATGAAGTGAAAGAAGAAAAAAGTTTTGAAAAAATGACGGAAATTCGTGATTAGTGGACAGTCTTCTGTGAAAAGAGGAAAAACATCATCATTTTGTATTCAAACAGGCATTAGCAGTTGAGTGTTGATGTGAAAAGATGAAAATACTTTGTTCTCAACTTAACAATTTAAGGTTTCCGTTCCCTATATGGTGCAAAGAAAATATTTCATTCTATTGTTGGCAGTAACGGTATGGTTTGGGTAGTTAGGGTGTGAAAAGGAAAATATTCTTTTTTCATCATCAACTTAGCAAAATGACATTTTCTATCCCTATATGGTGCATGAAAAGAAGTTAAAATTTTTCCATTTAAACTTAGCAAATGGACGTTTGCTGTACAGATAGTAGTGAAAAAGGAGAAAATCAACCGTTGATTGCCAAAATGAACCGTTCCATTTGTACTAATAATGGAAAAAGTTTTGGATTTTGGTTACGTTTCTCCTCTTTTCCAACGCGATATATAGGAAAGACGATTTTTTTCTTTCAATCGTTCTTTGACAACTGAATAAAGTAATTCAATACGTTTGACAGACAGCTAGCCGTTGAAACAAATACGCCACGACCTTTCCCCTGCAAGAGCGAGCGAAAACCTATTTGTGTTCTTGTAAAAGATTTGTCCTCTTTTATCGCCATGACCTGTACTGTCAGATAATGATACTCCCGTACAGCCACAGCTTGAGCATTAAGAGCGTCGCACGCAATGGGTACGGCTACATAAGAACTATGCAGAGGTGGAACTCCTGTGGGCTATGACAAAAGCCGTTGAATTGCTTAGAAAGATTTTACAGAAAGGGGGTATGTGTTATTGATAATGCTGTAAAAACAATTCAAAAGAAAAATGGCAAGTGTGGCATTGGCAACAGAGGAAAGACAAAGATTGTAGTAAAAGAGCATTTTTCCGAAAAGGGCAAAACAATGGAAGAACTTCTAACTGATGTCATGCTGGAAAAAGCAAAGCAGACAATCGCATAAAATCGGTGCAGTTGTAAGAAATAGATTGAATGACAAAAAGTACCCGTGTTATACTTTACTTGCAAGCAGGTATTGTAAACACGGGTTAGTTATAAAGGAGGATAACTGACAATGAAACAACAGATTTACAATACTGCACTTTATCTTAGGTTAAGCCGAGATGATGAATTACAGGGCGAAAGTTCCAGCATTACCACACAGAGAAGTATGTTGCGTTTATATGCAAAAGAACATCATTTGAATGTCATTGATGAATATATTGATGACGGCTGGTCGGGAACAAATTTTGACAGACCGAGTTTTCAAAGAATGATTGAGGATATAGAGGCAGGAAAAATCAACTGTGTTGTAACGAAAGACCTTTCCCGTCTTGGCAGAAATTATATTATGACAGGACAATATACAGAATTGTATTTCCCTAGTCATAATGTCCGCTACATAGCGATTGATGACGGTGTAGACAGCGAAAAAGGCGAAAGTGAGATTGCACCATTTAAGAACATCATCAATGAATGGGTGGCAAGAGATACAAGCCGTAAAGTCAAATCAGCATTTAAGACAAAGTTTGCGGAGGGGGCTCATTACGGTGCTTATGCTCCGTTAGGATATAAGAAACACCCTGACATCAAAGGAAAACTGTTGGTTGATGATGAAACAAAATGGATTATTGAAAAAATCTTTTCCCTAGCCTATCAAGGTTACGGAAGTGCAAAAATCACAAAGCAGTTAAGAGCAGAAAAAGTTCCGACAGCGTCATGGCTAAATTTTACAAGATACGGTACTTTTGCACATATCTTTGAGGGAAAACCCGAAAGTAAGCGTTATGAGTGGACGATTGCTCATGTCAAGGCGATATTGAAAAGTGAGGTTTATATCGGAAACAGTGTTCACAATATGCAGTCTACGGTATCGTTCAAGAGCAAAAAGAAAGTGCGTAAGCCCGAAAGTGAATGGTTTCGAGTAGAAAACACTCACGAGCCGATTATTGACAAGGAAGTGTTCTATCGTGTGCAGGAGCAGATAAAATCAAGACGCAGACAGACAAAGGAAAAGGCAACGCCGATTTTTGCAGGGCTTGTCAAGTGTGCGGATTGTGGTTGGTCTATGAGATTTGGAACGAATAAGACAAATAAAACGCCTTACAGTTATTATGCTTGCAGTTACTACGGGCAGTTTGGCAAAGGTAATTGTTCTATGCACTACATTCGTTATGATGTGCTGTATCAAGCCGTATTGGAACGCTTGCAGTATTGGGCTAAGGCAGTACAGCAGGACGAAGAAAAGGTATTGAACAAGATACAGAAAGCTGGCAATGCAGAGAGAATACGGGAAAAGAAGAAAAAGGCAAGTACATTGAAGAAAGCCGAGAACAGACAAAATGAGATTGACCGTTTATTTGCGAAAATGTATGAAGATAGAGCCTGTGAGAAGATAACAGAGCGAAATTTTGTGATGTTGTCCAGCAAGTACCAAAAAGAACAGATAGAACTGGAACAGCAGATAACAAGCCTAAGAGAAGAACTAAGTAAAATGGAACAGGATATGATAGGTGCTGAAAAGTGGATTGAGTTAATCAAGGAATATTCCGTACCAAAGGAACTGACAGCACCATTATTAAATGCCATGATAGAAAAAATCCTCATACATGAAGCAACAACGAATGAGGATAACGAAAGAATACAGGAAATTGAGATATATTACCGATTTATTGGAAAAGTTGAGTAATCAACAAGAGTAATATTTTTAACTAAGGGAAACCGGCGAGACAGTACCAAATACAGAAACATTAAAACTTTTGTCAAAGGAATTTGATGTTTCCATTAATACACTTCTCGGAGAACCAAGAAAACTGATCTGCCAGTGCTGTGGAATGCCGATCGAGGATGATTCCATATTGGGGCGCGATAAAGATGGTACACTGAATGAAGAATATTGCAAGTGGTGCTATGCAGATGGAACTTATACCTACAGCAATATGGATGACTTGATCGATTAAATGCACTTGTAGGCAAATATGTGAATCTTGAATACAGACTGCCAAATGGACATAAAGTGAAATTTTTAGATGATCAGAAAACATATCTTGGAAACCAGTTGGAATCGGAATTTGGAGGCGAGAGATGTTTTGGAATTGTTGCGAATATGGATTTTATCATGATTTGTACCTATGAGAAAGACGGTGCAGATCCGGAATTACTCCTTTATAAAAAGAGATAAAATATTATGCCTAAAAGGCATAACGAAACATACATTATAAGTATTAGACATAATAGAAAAACCGGTTATATAATAGGTGCGTAAGATATGGCAGCATATTTTATGCATCTTTTTTTGATTAAAATAGTTAAGATTCTTAGGAGGTGTCAGCAATGAAGAAAACATTAGTTGCATTTTTCAGTGCAAGTGGAACAACAAAAAAGATTGCGGAAATGATCGCAGAGGCAGCAAATGCTGATCTGCATGAAATTGCACCAAAAGTATTGTATACAAAAGATGATTTAAACTGGACGAACAAAAAATCCAGAAGCAGTATTGAAATGAGTGATAAATCCATCCGACCGGAAATCGCAGATTCTAATTTGGATATGGAATCCTACGATGAGATTATTCTTGGTGCTTGAGTTATAATTGGGACAAGTTAGAAGAAACCCAGTAAAATCAAGGGGT
>OGLZ01000881.1_pt1 | contig 15822 bp, 15 predicted proteins | sample 1572991 | NCBI WGS metagenome assembly OGLZ01 (sample SAMEA2581893, study PRJEB24529) | metagenome | biome: Human gut stool | place: China | collected 2011 | reverse complement strand
CCAGTAACTTTCCGAGAAGTACTTCTCTGGACGGGATGGTTGCGATAACCTGCATGCCCTTTGCATCGTAGTAAGTATCCTCTACAACGCCGCCCTTGATCTCAAGCTTGTCTGCTTTTTTAGCGAACTCAGCTAAAATTCTTGCCGGAGCTGTAGCATCCTCTTTGGATACAGCCAGAGCGGTCGGACCCTCCAGATTCGGCTCCAGAGCCTCGAACGCGGTACCCTTAGCAGCGAAACGAATCATGGTGTTCTTATATACTTTATAAGTAACACCAGCTTCTCTTAACTGCTTACGGAGCTGTGTGTCCTGCTCAACTGTCAGTCCACGGTAGTCAACTACTACTGCGCCCTTAGCGCCGTTGAATAATTCTGCGATTTCAGCAACAACCGGCTGCTTTAATTCAACTTTTGCCATGATTGGTTTACCTCCTGTTTTATTTCTATAACCGCCTGGTAAACGTTTTCTGTAAAATAAAATCCCTCCGTCACACGCAGGACAGGGGGATAGAAATATACAACGATATCAGTTCCCTCGGCAGGCGTATTAACCTTATGCCTTTCGGCACCTGCTGTCTTCGGCAGTTAAACACGATAAATACTATAACATAGAAGTCAAGGGTTGTCAATAGACCTATTAACTTTTTTTATTTTGTAAAAATGCAGCCGCGACCTCCATATCCTCCGGTGTTGTCACCTTGATATTCCGGTAAGAACCTTCGGTCAGGCGTACCTTGTGATCGGTCATCGTCTCGACCACCATCGCATCATCCGTCACTCCCTGCTGGTACTCTTCCCGACTCATCATCTTGTCATACGCCGCGCGGATCAGCGGGTAAGTAAATCCCTGCGGTGTCTGAATCATCCAGACATGCGCCCGTTCCGGCGTCACAGAGGCAAATCCGTCCGCATCCACCAGCTTGACCGTATCCTTTGACGGCATGCCTGCCACTGCTGCGCTATAACTTCGTATATCTGATACGATACGTTCAATCATCGGCTCGTCCACAAACGGACGCGCCCCGTCATGAATCAGGACGCAGTCCCCCTCCCCATAGGAAAGCTGGCTGCCGAGCGCCTTTAACCCCTCGTAGACCGAATGGTAGCGCTCTTTTCCGCCCGCAACGATAGCGCGCACCTTGGAAAATCCATATTTTCCTACAATCTCGTCCCGGCAGTACGCGATCTCATCCGCCCCGGTCACCAGAATCACATCATCGACCCGGCTCTCCTCAAACGCGTGAAGTGCATACCAGATGACCGGCTTTTCCTCCAGAAGGAGAAACTGCTTCTGAATATTGCTTTTCATCCGTTTTCCCTGTCCGGCTGCCAGAACGATAGCGGCGGTGCGGGTCGGATGCGGTGTAATTTTCTCTTTCCCAAATTGATCCAATGTATGTTCCATCTCGTTTCTCCTCCATGCCAGAACGATCTCTTAAAACACTCTTTTTCCACTTTTTGTCAAATCAATATTTTTAAAAAAAATTAACCGCAAAACAATTCTTCCTGAAAAAATTTGTATTATCTCTCGCCCAGCTTCAAATTCGGCACCGCATTCAGATCCCAGCCTGCGCGCGCGCCCTTCTTATATTCATAGTACGCCGCCGCGCCGATCATCGCCGCATTGTCCGTACAGAAGATCGGTGACGGATGGAAGAACTGGATGCCCGCCTCTTTACAGGCCTTCTCCATGCCCGCCCGGAGAGCGGAGTTGGATGCCACACCGCCGGCGATCGCCACGCGCTTATAGCCGTGCTGTTTCGCCGCCTCGATCGTGCGCGATACCAATACTTCCACAACCGCATTCTGGAACGAAGCCGCCAGATCCGGCACATTGATCTCCTCGCCCATCATTTTCGCATGGTTAATATAATTTAAGACCGCCGATTTTAAGCCGCTGAAGCTGAAATCATATGGATTGTCGCCCACTTTTGCCCGTGGAAACTCAATCGCATGTGGATTCCCCTCTTTTGCCGCCTTATCGACCTTCGGACCGCCCGGATAACCGAGCCCGACCGCGCGTGCCACCTTGTCAAACGCCTCGCCTGCTGCATCGTCTCGGGTGCGTCCCAGAATCTCAAATTCGCCATAATCTTTCACAATCACCAGATGTGTATGTCCGCCTGACACGATCAGGCACATGAACGGCGGTTCCAGATCCGGATTTTCGATGAAATTTGCCGATACGTGCCCCTCGATATGGTGTACGCCGACCAGCGGCTTCTTCGCCGCATACGCGAGTGCTTTGGCTTCCGCCACACCGACCAAAAGCGCGCCAACCAGCCCTGGACCGTAGGTAACTGCAATCGCCGTCATCTCCTCCAGACTCATATGTGCCTCTGTCAGCGCCTCTTCAATAACCTGGTTGATCTTCTCGATATGCTTTCTCGACGCAATCTCCGGCACAACGCCGCCAAACAGCGTGTGAAGATCGATCTGGGAAGATATGATATTGGAAAGAACGGTACGTCCGTTTTTCACGACTGAAGCTGCCGTCTCATCACAGGAACTCTCGATTGCAAGAATGTAAACATCTTCTGATGGGTGTCCGTTTTCTGTATCATGCACGGAAATCTCTGCCCTCGATACCGGAGCTTTCCCCGGTCCCCGTTCCAATGCTCCTGAAACTGGCATTTTCATCCGTTCTTCCTTCTTTTCTTCTATATTCTCTCTCTTTTCTTCCGTCTGCATCGCCCTTACTCCTCATCAAATCCCAGCTCTGCCGTCCAGCCATCACGGGCGGCTTTCGCTCTCGGGAATATCTCACGCACTTTATCCATATAATCATCCGGACGGATGAGCGACGGGCTGTAATGAGTCAGCCACATTTCCTTCGGCTGGGCCTCCTTCGCCAGGTGCGCCGCCTCCTGGAATGTCATATGCTTGTATTCTCTCGCCTTGGCTTCTTTCCCGTCCTCGCCGTACATGCCTTCACAGATAAACAGATCCGCATCCTTCGCGTACTCCGCAATTACCGGAAGCGGTCTCGTATCGGTACAGTATGACACCTTGATTCCCTTCCGGTCACCTCCGAGCACCATATCCGGTGTCAGCGTTCTGCCCTCCTCCTCGATCGTCTCCCCCTTCTGCAGGCGGCTCCAGAACTTCTGCGGAATCTCCTGCGCCCGCGCGCGTTCCACATCGAACCGTCCCTTTCTCGGAATCGAAATCGAGTACCCATAACAGGTCACATTATGGTTGACCCGGTACGCATCGATCACATACGGTCCAATCTGAAGCTGCTGTCTCGGCTCCGTCAGCTCGATAAACTCAAGCGGAAACGGCAATTCCGGCGCGATCGTCCGCAGTGCCGTCACCACGCGTTCCAGTCCCTTCGGTCCAATCATCGTGATCGGCTCCGTCCGCTCCGCATTTCCCATCGTCAACAAAAGTCCCGGCAGACCGCTGATATGATCCGCGTGATAATGTGTAAAACAAATCACATCCACCGGCTTCGGGCTCCAGCCCTTTTCTTTCAACGCAATCTGCGTGCCTTCCCCGCAGTCTATCAGCAAATTGCTGCCCGAGCAGCGGACCATCAAAGCCGTCAGCCACCGATACGGCAGCGGCATCATCCCGCCCGTTCCCAGCAAACATACATCTAACATGGAACATCCTCTTTTCTATTAAATAAATGATTTATAATAAATCTTTTTAATTAAAAGTCATGCAAAAAGCTGTCAAAACAGCTTTTCTCCTAACTCCCATATCATTTAATAATATCATAAAGAAATACTATGTTGCAAGCCAGAAATTCAGCAATCCAATTCACTGGCGAGACGCAGATGGCGCACCGCCGTTCCCCTCACGACTCTACAATAGTTCCGTCCTCTCCTCCTTATCTGCCTCAATCAGAAATTCCCGCGTCACTCCATCATAGCACTCCTCGCACAGATCAAAATGATGCACCTCCCCATCTTTCTCCGAAAAATAGTCCCATGCCACATCAAAATGCGCCGCTCCTTCGCGCAGAATGCCTTCTTTCACCGCCAGCTTCTTCCCGCACCGGTTGCAGACAACCGACAGAAGAATGCCGCTCTCTCCATATTTTCTCATGCTCTCCTCGCCTTTCTCTTCTATATACACAAAATGGAGAAGCCATGTCCTCCACAGCTTCTCCATCATTATACTGTTTTTTATACCGGTTTTTAAGCGGAAAGTGCTGGAAATACTTACAGTACCTTATATCCCTTCGATGTCAGGCAGATGCTGACCTCCCTCACATCGTCCGTGTGAAGCACCATAACCGGCTTGCCAGAATCACGATTGAAGGAGAGATACAGGTAATCTACATTGATATTGCTCTCTTCGAGGGAAATTAACAGACGGTTGAGTGCTCCGACCTCGTCATCCAGTTCGACGCCAAGCACCTCTGTCAGACGGCAGAGATAACCAGCTTCCGCCAGCACTTTCTCCGCGTGCTCTGGATTAGAAACAACCATACGGATAATACCGTACTCCGCACTGTCATTCGTGATCGAACCCCAAATGTTAATATTCTCCTTCTGAAGAAGGGATGTAATATTCTGTAAACGTCCTTTCTTATTCTCTGCAAAAATAGATACCTGACTCAGCATATGAACCTCCTACCGTTCTTTTCTTTTGATTTAACACTGTAAAGTGTTACGCTTTTATCTGTTAAACAGTATACTCATTTCCATTTCATCTGTCAATGCTTTTTCCGCTTCTTTTCCAATAAATCAGCGCATCTTCCGTCGGCCCGCTGTAATAATTCTTCCGAACCGCCTCTTTCTGAAAGCCATACGCCTCATACAGCGCAATCGCCGGGGCATTAGATGCACGCACCTCCAAGGTGATATCCTCGACGTTTTCTTCCTCTGCTTCCTTTAACAGCCGTTCCATCAGAAGCCGCCCATAGCCGCGCCCCCGGCACGCGCCGTGAACCGCGATCCGCATCAGCTCGCCTTCCCCGGCAATGACGCGGAAATTGCAGTAGCCACGGACGGTTTCATCCTCTTTCAGCACCCAGGTTTTATCCCAGCTGCTCGTCAGCAGATCCTGTAAAAGCTTCTCCGACCATGCATCCGAAAAGCATTCCAGTTCCAGTGCCCGGACCGCAGGAAGATCCCCCGGCTGAAAATCCACTATCTGAACACGAAGCTCTTTTTGCGTTCCCGTTCCTGCCGCCATTATTTCTTCTCCACGACCACAATACCGGCTGCCAGCTTATCCATCTCGCCCTGGCGCTCTGCGACCTCGCGCTCGCGCTCCGCCTGCGATTTCCGCAGATAATCCGGCTTGTGCTCGGCTGCCGTCTCGGTCTTTCCCTCTGCCAGATACACTGCGCCAAGCGCTGCCACCGCCGAAGCTCGCTGACGGCTCGCCTGTGCCGGTGCAAACGAATACGGCACCTTCATCTCTTCCTCGATCACCGCCCGGTTGACCGGCACACCGTCCCCCAGGAAAATCACGCGCTCGCCGCGCTCATTTAACTCAGCAATCAACGCATGGATATCCGTAATGTACTGTTCTTTCACAATCTCGAACTTCTCTTCATACCGATAGAGTCCCGTGTACACCTGCTGCCGTCTCGCATCCAGCATCGGGCAGATGAGCGCCGAAGCCCCGTACAGACAATATCCCATCGCATCCATCGTCGGCACATGGATCAGCGGCTTCCCAAGCGCCAGTCCCAGTCCTTTCGCTGTCGCAGAGCCAATCCGAAGCCCCGTAAAAGATCCTGGACCGCCGGATACTGCGATTGCATCGATGCTTTCCAACGGCACCTCCAGCATTTTCACAATCTCATCAATCATCGGAAGAAGTGTCTGCGAATGCGTTTTTTTCAGATTCACCGTATATTCCGCCGTGATCACATCATCCGTAACAATAGCAACCGATGCCACCAGGGATGCGCTTTCGATTCCCAAAATTCTCATTTTCTCTTTCCTCCTGTCGCCGGCTACTGCTCGTTTACTGAAATTTTCCGGTAATCAAAGCCCTTTTCCAAATCCTTTTCAATCGTGATCTGGATCGGATGTTCCGGCAGGATCTCGCGGATGCGCTCCGACCATTCGATCAGGCAGATGCCCTCGCCGTAGAAATAGTCCTCATAGCCAATCTCATCCATCTCGTCCACATCGCCGAGACGATATACATCAAAATGGTAGAGCGGCAGGCGCCCATCGTCGTACTCCTGCACGATCGTGAAAGTCGGGCTGTTGACCGGTTCCTGAATTCCAAGTCCCGCGGCAAACCCCTGCGTAAAAACCGTCTTTCCTACGCCCAGATCACCATTCAAACAATACACCTGCCCTGCCTGCGCTTCCATTCCAAGCTTTTTTCCAAACGCATACGTCTCTTCCGGGCTGTTTGTTTCTATCATCATGCTCGAATTCCTCTTCTCTTTTCCTGCGGCAGATTTCTTGTAAGCATACTGAGAAAAATCTGCTCCTCCGAACCTCTGAACACGCGCTTCGGCATCAGGTACGCCTTGTCTCGACCCAGGTAAAGCACATAGATTCCCGCGATCTTTTTCACTTTTACCAGCTTATCCCAGCTGATCTCACCCTTGCCGTTCGCCTGGCGGGCACGGATGCCCTCGTCTCCAATGTGAAATACAATCTCAGCTCCCGTTTTCGCATCCCTGGCGGTGCGCTCTGCCTGTTTCCAGATTGCAAAAATCTGAAAGCCTGTCAAGGCAATCACTCCCAGAATCACCAGATTCGTCACCTGCGTTCCCAGACGTTCCTCGCTGGCTGACGCTGCAATAATAACGAGCACCGTCAGTATGATGCATCCGATTCCACGCAGTCCCGCCCAGAAATTGTACATCGAATAAATAAAAATCTCTTTTGGCTGTATTTTTACACGTAAGTCCATTTTATCTTCTCCCTAATTTTCTATGCCTTATCCGCCGCCCCATTCCAGTCAGCGCTCCTGCATCCTATAACCAACGGCTGAATCTGCCGTGGTTTACTTCGTCTCCCGGATTTTCATCGTCAGCGAAATGCGCTTCTTCGCCACATCAACCGCCAGCACCTTGACCTCCACGATATCCCCGACGCTGACCGCCTCCAGCGGATGCTTGATATAGCGGTCTGTCATCTGGGACACGTGAACCAGACCATCCTGATGCACGCCGATATCCACAAACGCACCGAAATCAATGACATTCCGCACGGTTCCTTTTAAAATCATGCCCGGCTTCAAATCCTTCATTTCCAGCACATCCGTGCGGAGAATCGGCTTCGGCATCTCCTCACGCGGGTCGCGCGCCGGTTTTTCCAACTCGCTCACGATATCGAGCAAGGTCGGCTCGCCGATCGAAAGCTCTTTTGCCAGCTTTGCCGTATCCGCGATCTCCTTGCGGATATTGCGGATGACCCTCCCAAAGTCCATGCTCAAACTTGCGTTTCGTGCCTGCATAATCGCCCCCGCTGCGGATGCCGCCCGCCGCGATCTCCTTCGGATCATGTCCAAGCTGCTTTAAAAGCGCCTCCGCTGCTTTATAGCTCTCCGGGTGCACACTCGTCGCATCGAGCGGATTCTTGCCGCCCTGGATCCGCATAAATCCGGCGCACTGTTCATACGCCTTCGGTCCCAGCTTCGCCACCTTCAAAAGCTCACGGCGCGTTGAAAATGCGCCATTCTCCTCCCGATATGCCACGATATTTTTCGCAATCGTCTTGTTAATGCCGGAAATATAGGCGAGCAGCGGCGCCGATGCCGTATTCAGATCCACGCCGACCTTATTTACGCACGTTTCCACCACGCCCTGCAGCGCTTCGCTTAAATTTTTCTGGTTCATATCATGCTGGTACTGACCGACTCCAATGGATTTCGGATCAATTTTTACCAGCTCCGCCAGCGGATCCTGCAGGCGTCTCGCGATCGATGCCGCGCTTCTCTGTCCGACATCAAACTGCGGAAATTCCTCCGTCGCCAGCTTGCTCGCCGAATAAACCGACGCGCCCGCCTCATTGACGATGACATACTGAACTTTCTCCGGAATTTCTTTTAAGAGTTCCACGATGATCTGCTCAGATTCTCGGCTTGCCGTACCATTCCCCACTGAGATCAGGGAAATACCGTACTTGCGGATCAGCTTTTTCACGATCTCCTTCGACTCTTCCACGCGGTTCTGCGGCGCAGTCGGGTAAATGACCGTCGTATCGAGCACTTTTCCCGTCTCATCCACAACTGCCAGCTTGCAGCCCGTCCGGAATGCCGGATCCCAGCCGAGCACCACGCATCCTGCGATCGGCGGCTGCATCAGGAGCTGTTCCAGGTTCTTGCCAAATACCTGAATCGCGCCGTTCTCTGCCGTTTCTGTCAGCCCCGCGCGGATCTCGCGCTCGATCGCCGGTCCGATCAGGCGGCGGTAGCTGTCCAGAATCACTTCTTCCATCACGCGCGCCGCATCCCCATCCGGGCGGATAATCAGCTGTTTCTCCATATACCGGACAATCTGCTCCTCCGGCGCTATAAGCTTCACGCTCAGAATCTTCTCTTTCTCACCGCGGTTGATCGCCAGCACACGGTGTCCCGCCAGCTTTTTGACTGGTTCGGAGAAATGATAGTACATCTCGTACACCGACTGTATCTTCTCATCCTTTGCGGATGCCTCCAAAAGACCGTCCTGCATCGTCTTTTTACGTGCGTAGTTGCGGTATTTTGCCATCTCGCTGATCTGCTCAGCCAGAATATCACGCGCGCCGTCTATTGCCTCTGAAACATCTGCAACACCCTTTTCTTCCGACACGTACTTCGCCGCCTCCGCCTCCAGGCTGCCGCCCGCTTCCTGCTTGTAAATCCAGACTGCTAACGGTTCCAGCCCTTTCTCACGGGCAATTCCGGCACGGGTGCGCCGTTTCGGGCGGTACGGAAGATAAAGATCTTCCACCGCAACCAGCGTCGCCGCATCGCGGATCTGTTTCTCCAGCGCCGGAGTCAGCTTCTCCTGGGCGCGGATCGCACCGATCACCTGCTCCTTTTTATCCTCCAGATTCCGAAGATAGCGCAGACGCTCATCTAGCTGGCGCAGCACCTCATCATTCAGGGAACCGGTCGCCTCCTTGCGGTAGCGCGCGATGAACGGGATCGTGTTTCCCTCATCGATCAGCTTTACCGCCGCTTCGACCTGATTTCTCCCTATCTGAAGCTCTTCTTTCAATGCCTGTATAATATCCATGCAAAAACTCTCCTTCAATATCAATACGCTGTTTAATCATACCATTCCAGCGCATATTTCGCAAGTCAATGCCTAACTGGACAAGCGGCTTTATTCATGATACACTTTTATCGGATTCAATCCGCCAGATGGGCATAGATTTTGTTTTGCCCTATTCAGCGGCTGTCTCTAATTTTCAGAAAAGGATGTAGCTGTTTTCTTTTTTCACAGTTATGAAAGGATTAGATATACGATGAGTTATTACGATGAAACACCTTCTCCGAAGGAACATTCAGATACAAATGAAACCCGGCGCAATCGTTCGCGCCGCTATGCCACGATGTCAATGATGTGCGGCATCTTCGCATTTTTCTCCCTGAGTTTTTCCGCCGCGATTCTGCTCGGAATGTCGGCGAATGTACTGTTTGTCCTATCCAAGGAGGAAGGACAGCCGCGGCGCGGCAGCGCAGTGGTCGGGCTAATACTGGGAGTTATGTCTACCATCTTTGGAGTAGTTGAGTTTTTCTGCCTGATCCAGGTGTACCATATGATTACGGATCCGCAATATGCGCCGTTTTTTGATCAGGCAATGGAGTTGTATGAGAGTTTGATTGGTCCGTTACAATAAAATGATTGGCAAGAGGACCTTTTTCTGTGTATTTCTTGCGTTAAAAAGCACACCGCGTCATGAATGACTTTGGCGTGCTTTTTACTTTATATCCTATTTTGTATAGCGAATCGTCTGGCGGATATCTTCCTCGAATACCGCTGCCAGTTTCCGGAAGCGTGCTTCGGTCATTTCTCCGGTTATGACCGCAAATTCGTCCATCTCCGGGAGTTCGATGGTTTCTGCTTCACCGAAGGCTGCACGCACATCGGCAAGTTTGTCGGCTGATTTGCCTGCCAGTCGGAGGAAGTAGCTGAAGGTTACTTCGCCCATCGGTGCAACTGGCTGTTTTTCGTCGGTCCAGCCGGTCGGGATGTTGTCTTCCATGTGTCCGGCGATCTCTACGATGTCGCTGACGACTGCGCTGGCGGTCGGGAGTTTTCCGGCGCCGCTGCCGTAGAACATGACGGTTCCAAGTGTATTGCCGCGAACCATGACTGCATTGTATACGTCATTGACTGCAAAGAGCGGATGATCCGGTCCGATCATCATCGGGCATACATAGACGCTGGCTTTATTGCCTTCCATGCGGCTGGTTCCAAACAGTTTAATCGAAGTTCCCAGCTTTGCCGCATATTTGAAATCAGTATCGGTAATCTTTGTGATGCCCTCGGTCGGCACATCTTCGTAATTTACTTCTTTTCCAGTTGCCAGTGAGGTAAGAATCGTGATCTTGCGGCAGGTATCGTAGCCTTCTACGTCTGCCTCCGGGTTGCGCTCTGCATATCCGAGTTCCTGCGCTTTCTTCAAGGCTTCCTCAAAGGTCTGACCTTCTCTTGCCATCTTGGTAAGGATATAGTTGGTTGTACCGTTTAAGATACCGCTGATTTCCTCGATCTTCTCGCCTGCAAGAGACTGAGTCAGCGGACGCAGAAGCGGAATGCCGCCGCCTACGCTGGCTTCGAAGAGGAAGTTTAAGTTCTTCTCGCGTGCAATCGCCAGAAGCTCGGTGCCGTGTGCCGCTACAAGTGCCTTGTTGGAGGTCACAACGTGCTTACCGGCTAACAGGCACGCTTTTGCAAACTTGTATGCCGGATTGACGCCGCCCATCGCCTCTACAACGATCTCTACTTCTTCGTCTTTTTCAATGATCTCAAAATCATGAACAATCTGCGCTTCGTGCGGATCACCCGGAAATTCACGCAGATCCAGAATATATTTTACTGCAATCTCTTTGCCGGTTTTTTCTGTGATTTTGTCTTTGTTGGTTTCTAATACTTCTACGACTCCGGAACCAATTGTTCCATAGCCCATCACTGCTACCTGAATCATAATCTTTACTCCCTGGCTATAATTTTTACGTTGTGTACTCCCGAATTTTCTTCCATCTCTTCGACCATATGCGATATATTTCCGGTATCCGAGCGGACTTCCACGCTGAGTGTCAGCGTCGCCACATTGTTGACCGGAATACTCTGATGAATCGTCAGAATATTCGCCTTGTAAATCGCTACGATATGAAGAAGATCCGATAAAAGTCCCTGTTCATCATCCATCTGCAGCACCATGGTAATCGTTTTGCCCTTGGCGTTGTCGTAAAATGGAAAAATATCGTCCTTATACTTATAAAAGGAACTCCGGCTGATCCCAAGCTGGTCGGTCGCCTCCTGAATCGTCATCGCCTTTTCCGACGCAATGAGCTTCTTCGCTTCCGCCACCTTCAAAAGGACTTCCGGCACTGCTTTCTGCTTTAACAGATAATACTTTGTCTTTTCTTCCATTCCATCTCCGCTTATGTACGCACCAGAAATACATTTGTGTTTACCAGGAAGATATTATCACATTTATTGACGCTCTGCAATCTATTTTTTTCATAATAATCGAATTGTATCTGTAAAAAAACAGCCTGAACTGACGGCACTCGACAGAGTGTTTTCTTCTCTGTCAAACTTTTGTGCCGCCAATCCAGGCTGATTTATCTTCTTTTACGCCTCTTCTGTCTTCTGGTTTTTCAGGCTGATCCACTTTAAATACGCACTGATAAACAGATCAATATCTCCATCCATTACCGCGTTCACATTGCCATTTTCAGCGTTCGTCCGGTGATCCTTGACGAGCGTGTACGGCTGCATAACGTAGGAACGGATCTGGTTTCCGAAGTTAATGTCCTTGACATCGCCGCGGATGTCGGACAACTTCTCGGCATTCTCCTGTTGTTTGAGCAGGTACAGCTTTGCCTTTAACATCTGCATGGCCTTGTCCTTGTTCTGGAACTGGGAACGCTCATTCTGGCACTGTACGACGATACCGGTCGGCAGATGCGTGATACGGATCGCGGAGGACGTCTTGTTGATATGCTGTCCACCGGCACCACTCGAGCGATAGGTATCGATCCGCAGATCGTCCGGATTAATCTCCACATCCAGATCTTCTTCAATATCCGGCATGACATCACAGGAAACGAACGAGGTCTGACGCTTGCCAGCCGCGTTGAACGGGGAAATACGGACCAGACGATGGACGCCTTTCTCCGATTTCAGGTAGCCGTAGGCATTTTCGCCGTTGACCTGCAGTGTGATGGACTTAAGTCCCGCCTCGTCGCCATCCAGGAAATCAAGCACCTCGGTCGTAAAGCCCTTTTTGTCCGCCCAGCGCTGGTACATACGATACAGCATACTGCACCAGTCCATCGCCTCGGTACCACCCGCGCCCGCGTTCAGCTTGAGGATCGCGTTGCAGCCGTCGTACTCGCCGGACAGGAGTGTCTTTGTGCGGAGTTCTTCCAGCTCTTTGACGAACTCATCTAACATCTCCTGAATCTCCGGAATCATCGCCGGGTCATTTTCCTCATAGCCCATCTCGATCATGACCTGGATATCCTCATACTGCTGTTCAAGGTGCTTGTAGCCATCCACTGTATCTTTGAGATTTTTCGCCTCACGGACCGTCTTGGTCGAGCGCTCCGGATCATCCCAGAAGCCCGGTTCTTCCATTGATTTGTCAAGCTCCGTGATGCGGCGCTCCTTATTTTCCAGATCCAGGGAATCCTTGACCTCTTTCAGCGTCTCATCGTAGGTTGATAACGTATACTTAAACTGATCTAATTCAACCATGCTCTCACCTTCTCCATTCTCATCTATCTGCTGCCATTTTTCTCAACGGTTCAGCATTCTTTCAGTTATATTTTGTTACGGATCACACACATATAGACCGTAACTCTTTTTTATATTTGGAAAAATTCCCGGAACCAGGTATTTCGCCATAGTTTCGGGAATTTTCTGCACAGACTGCTGCAAAATCACAGCAGCCTGCCTTCTTTCATCTATTAATTCTTCGCGTACAGCTTCCGTCCACAGCACTGTTTGTACTTCTTGCCGGAACCGCATGGGCACGGATCGTTCGGGTAAATCTTCTTCTCCTCACGCTTCTTCGGTGCCTGCACGGTGCTGTCGTCACGGTTGGTTCCCGTTACCTTGGCAGCCGGTTCACGCTCGACCTTCTGCTCTGCACGGATGTGGAACAGAATACGGACGGTATCCTCACGGATCGCTGCCGTCATGCTGTCGAACATCTCATAGCCGCTCATCTTATACTCAACCAGCGGGTCTCTCTGACCATATGCCTGCAGACCGATGCCTTCGCGCAGCTGATCCATATCGTCGATATGAGCCATCCACTTTGCATCAACCACTTTCAGAAGGATCACGCGCTCCATCTCGCGTACCTGTTCCGCGCTTGTAAACTCTGCCTCGCGTGTCTCATAAAGCTTCGTTGCCGCCTCTTTAAGCATATGTTTCAGCTCGTTTTTCTTCATATGCTGCTGGTCTTCCGTCAGCTGAATCGGCTCTAACGGGATAACCGGAAGCAGCAGGGAATTTAACTCGGACAGATCCCACTCAGCCGGTTCCTGCTCATCAGAGATGGACATATCTACGGCGTTTTCTACGATATCCGTGATCATCTTCATGATAACAGAACGCATATTCTCACCATCCAGTACACGGCGGCGCTCTGCGTAGATTGCCTCACGCTGCTCGTTCATAACCTCGTCGTATTTTAACAGGTTCTCGCGGATACCGTAGTTGTTGGTCTCGATCTTCATCTGTGCTTTCTCAATCGCCTTGGAAAGCATCTTGTGCTCGATCTGCTCATTCTCCGGTACGCCCATCGCGTTGAACATATTCATCAGACGCTCTGAACCGAAGAGACGCATCAGGTCATCCTCCAGGGACAGGTAGAAACGTGATTCACCCGGATCGCCCTGACGTCCGGCACGACCGCGCAGCTGGTTATCAATACGTCTGGACTCATGACGCTCTGTACCGATAATCTTTAAGCCGCCCAGTTCTCTGGAAATCTCATCCAGCTTGATATCCGTACCACGACCTGCCATATTAGTCGCGATCGTAACGGCACCATGGATACCTGCATCTGCTACGATCTCAGCCTCCAGCTCATGGAACTTCGCATTTAATACCTTATGCGGAATGCCGCGTCTTGTCAGCATCTTGCTCAGAAGCTCGGAAGTCTCGATCGTAATGGTACCAACCAGAACCGGCTGTCCCTTTTCATGGGCTGCTGCCACTTCCTCGACAACCGCATGGAATTTCTCTTTTTTCGTCTTATAAACCGCATCCTCGTAATCAATACGCTGTACCGGTCGGTTCGTCGGGATGGAGATAACGTCCATCTGGTAAATGTTACGGAATTCCTTCTCCTCGGTCTGTGCCGTACCGGTCATACCAGCCTTCTTGTTGAACTTGTTGAAGAAGTTCTGGAAGGTAATGGTTGCCAGCGTGCGGCTCTCACGGCGCACATGTACGTGCTCCTTCGCCTCAATCGCCTGATGGAGACCATCGGAATAACGGCGTCCCGGCATGATACGTCCGGTAAACTCATCGACGATCAGAACCTCGTCATCTTTTACCACGTAGTCCTTATCGCGGAACATCAGGTAGTTGGCACGCAGTGCCAGAATGATGTTGTGCTGGATCTCCAGGTTCTCCGGATCCGCCAGGTTTTCGATGTGGAAGAAATCTTCAACCTTCTTCACACCAGCCTCGGTCAGGTTGACTACTTTATCTTTCTCATTGACTACGAAATCGCCTGTCTCCTCGATCTCCTCGCCCATGATGGCTGCCATCTTGGAAAATTCTGCTGATTCCTCGCCCTTTTCCAACTGACGTGCCAGAATATCGCAGACCTCATAGAGCTTCGTGGACTTGCCGCTCTGTCCGGAAATGATAAGCGGGGTTCTCGCCTCATCGATCAGGACGGAATCGACCTCATCGATGATCGCATAGTCCAGATTCCGCATAACCATCTGCTCTTTGTAGATCGCCATGTTGTCACGCAGATAATCGAAACCAAGCTCATTGTTGGTAACGTAGGTAATATCACAGTTGTAAGCTTCCCGGCGCTCGTCGGAATTCATCGAGTTTAAAACCACGCCGACCGTCAGACCGAGGAATCTGTGAACCTCGCCCATCCACTCTGCATCTCGTTTTGCCAGATAGTCGTTGACGGTAACGATGAATACACCCTTTCCAGCCAGCGCATTTAAGTACGCCGGTGCGGTAGAAACCAGGGTTTTACCCTCACCAGTACGCATCTCTGCGATACGTCCCTGATGCAGGACGATACCACCGATCAGCTGAACCGGGTAATGCTCCATATTTAATACTCGTCTCGCCGCCTCACGCACGGTTGCAAATGCCTCCGGCAGAAGGTCGTCCAGCGTCTCGCCGTTCGCAAGGCGCTCTTTGAACTTGCGCGTATTGTCACGCAGTTCATCATCCGATAAGGCAGTCATCTGCTCGCGCATACCTAGAATCTTATCCACGATCGGGCGGATCAGCTTCAGCTCGCGTTCGCTGTGGGTACCAAACACTTTCTCTATCAGATTCATGCTTTTCTCTCCTATTTCTTGCTTTCTCATTCTTTTTTCGTTTTTATAGCTCAATGTATGATATGTTTTAGATCGAAAAGATCGTATAGGTATAGTTATACAATCTTATTTATTCTAACACTAACAGGGATTTTATTCAATGATTTCATGATTTTTTTACATTTATTCTGCGCA
>OGLZ01000877.1_pt1 | contig 15869 bp, 18 predicted proteins | sample 1572991 | NCBI WGS metagenome assembly OGLZ01 (sample SAMEA2581893, study PRJEB24529) | metagenome | biome: Human gut stool | place: China | collected 2011 | reverse complement strand
GCAGGTCTGGGCGGTTCTGATAACGAGTAATCGTTAATCCGCAAATAACGTAAAAACCCGCTTCGGCGGGTTTTTTTATGGGGGGAGTTTAGGGAAAGAGCATTTGTCAGAATATTTAAGGAATTTCTGAATACTCATAATCAATGTAGAGATGACTAATATCCTGAAACTGACTGAACTAATTGAGTCAAACTCGGCAAGGATTCGATACTATTCCTGTGTAACTTTCTTAAGGAACGAGAATGAAACAGGAAGTGGAAAAGTGGCGACCTTTTGGACATCCGGATGGTGATATTCGTGATTTATCATTTCTTGATGCTCATCAGGCTGTCTACGTTCAGCATCATGAGGGCAAAGAGCCTTTAGAGTATCGCTTTTGGGTTACCTACTCTCTTCACTGCTTCACAAAAGATTATGAACATCAGACGAACGAAGAAAAACAATCGTTAATGTACCACGCGCCTAAAGAATCTCGTCCCTTCTGCCAGCACCGTTATAACTTAGCGCGCACACACTTAAAAAGAACTATTTTGGCGCTGCCAGAAAGCAACGTTATTCATGCCGGGTATGGTAGCTATGCCGTGATTGAGGTGGACTTAGACGGAGGAGATAAGGCATTTTACTTTGTTGCGTTCAGGGCTTTCAGGGAAAAGAAAAAACTCCGTTTGCATGTAACTAGCGCTTATCCCATTTCTGAAAAACAGAAAGGTAAATCAGTGAAATTTTTCACCATTGCCTACAACTTATTGAGAAATAAGCAGCTTCCTCAGCCCTCAAAATAACAAAACCCACCTTAAGGTGGGTTTCGCCAGAGAATTATCTCTGGTATTCAGAACGCCATTACCGGACTTTGCCTTGACCTTGCGATAATCGCAGGTTGCGGGATGTCTGAATTTCTTCAGTCTGCTGCATCCTGGAAGATGAGAACATGTGTTCTTATTTTCGTCTCTATCATAGTTGAGTATTTACTCTCTTACAATCAGATCTCTTTCATTGCTCAACAGGCGATGGCTTCAGACTTTGCATTACGGAATTTTTAAGAAAGGCAGGGCGAAACGAGGAAGAAGCTTTTCGCCCTGGACAACATTCCTGCTGACGGAACTACCATAAAAAAACAGAACGCTTTCAACAACCTTGCGTTTTTCATCTTCCGTAGCGGCTCGGAATAAATTTACGTTGTTACATTCTGTCTCATGGCCTTTGCGAGGCGTGTCCCAGATAGCTGTCCCAGTCTTTCCATACCGGCTGCAAACCCTGAGCGGTTAACGCGGCCGCAACTGCTTCTGGTCTGCGATCGTCGTGCGGTGAGAACTGTTCCAGCTCGGGGTGATTGTCGGCATAGCCACCTGGCTGCGTTTTCGAAAAAGCGCTGACGTTATTAATTGCCAGCGGAATCACGCGATCGCGAAACCACGGTGATTCCCGCGTGGAGAGTGAGAGTTCAATCTCCGGTGCAAGCAGTCGGAAGGCGCAGATGGTTTGCACTAACTGGCGTTCATCCATAATCGACGCAGGCTCAATGCCGCCAGTACACGGGCGCAGGCGCGGAAAGGAGACAGAGTAACGGCTTTGCCAGTAATGCTGTTGCAGCCATAGCAAATGTTCGGCAACCATATAGCAGTCAACGCGCCAGTTGTCGGAAAGGCCAATTAGCGCGCCGAGGCCTATCTTATCAATCCCCGCACGCCCCAGCCGATCCGGCGTTTCCAGCCGCCAGAAGAAGTCCTGTTTTTTGCCTTTCAAATGATGGCGGGCATAAGTCGCCTCGTGATATGTCTCCTGATAAACCATCACGCCATCCAGACCAAGCTGCTTTAACTCGGCGTATTCCGTCTCCGCCAGCGGTTGCACTTCCATTTGTAGTGAAGAGAACTGTTCACGCAGGGCGGGGAGATGACGACGAAAGTAATCCATCCCCACTTTCGCCTGATGTTCACCAGTGACTAATAGCAGATGTTCAAAGCCCATCTCCCGTATAGCGGCGCTTTCCCTGGCAATATCCGCTTCATCCAGCGTTTTGCGCTTGATGCGATTACTCATGGAAAATCCGCAGTACGTGCAGTCGTTAGCGCAAAGATTGGAAAGATAAAGCGGGACGTAGAAACTAACTGTGTTGCCAAATCGCTGACGGGTCAGACGCTGCGCCCGTTGGGCCAGTTGTTCCAGATAGCCACTGGCGGCTGGCGATAACAGCGCCATCATATCGTCGCGGGTGAGTTGCGAGGCATTTAGCGCCCGTTCTACGTCAGCAGCCGTTTTGCCGTTGATACGCAGGCGGATGTCGTCCCAGTCCAGTTGTCGCCAGCGATCGCTGAAGGTTTTCATGCCGATGCCTCCAGAAATCCAGTCAGCGGGCTGGTGGCATGAGCAAAATGACTGCGGCTGCCCGGTCCGGACTGACGTGCCAGCAGGCCTGCTTCTACCGCCAGACGAAATGCCTTCGCCATGTTGACGGGATCGTCCGCGACGGCAATTGCCGTATTCACTAACACCGCGTCGGCCCCCATTTCCAGCGCCTGCGCGGCATGGCTGGGAACGCCGATGCCAGCATCGACAACCAACGGCACTGTGGCCTGCTGGATAATAATCTCCAGCATGGCGCGGGTTTCCAGTCCCTGATTCGAGCCAATCGGCGCGCCGAGCGGCATCACCGCTGCACAGCCGACTTCTTCCAGACGTTTACACAATACCGGATCGGCCCCGCAGTAAGGCAGCACGACAAATCCCTGTTGTACCAGCGTTTCGGCGGCTTTCAGGGTTTCGATGGGATCGGGCAACAGCCAGCGGGCGTCAGGGTGAATCTCTAATTTTAACCAGTTTGTGCCTAACGCTTCACGAGCCAGATGGGCGGCGAAAATGGCTTCTTCCGCTGTTTTCGCCCCGGATGTATTTGGCAGCAGGGTCACACCCGCCGCGATAAGCGGTTCGAGGATAGCGTCGTTGTGCTGGCGCAAGTCGACACGTTTCATCGCCAGTGTCACCAGCTGGCTGCCGGAAGCGCGGATCGCCTCCACCATCAGTTGTGAAGAAGCGAATTTCCCTGTGCCGGTAAACAGATGTGAATCAAACGTTTTGTCCGCAATACGTAACATTTCAACCCCCTGCAATAACCTGAAAAAGCAGGATCTGGTCGCCATCCTGCACGATATGTTGCGCCCACTGCTCACGCGGGACGATTTGCTGATTAATCGCCAGAGCCGCGCCCGCTTGTCGTTGGTCGAGTTGCTCCAGTAGTTCGTGAACAGTTTGCCCGGCGGCGCACTGCATCGGTTGATCGTTAAACAGGATCTGCATTGCTTCCTCCGCATACCGGGCAACCACTGGCGCGGCGCAACGCCAGGCTGCGCCACTGGCTCGATTTACCGTCGAACAGTCGGAGTTCTCCCGCAGGTGTCTCTATACCGCTTAATAACTTAATGGCTTCCAGTGCCTGCAAAGTGCCCATAACCCCGACCACCGGGCCAACCACGCCCGCCGTGCGGCAGTTGCGTTCTGGCTCCTGGTTATCTGGCCACAGGCAGCGGTAACACCCCTGCTCCCAGGGCGGCGTCAGTACCATCAACTGACCGCCAAATCCGACCGCGCTGGCGGTGATAAGCGGCGTGTTGAGTGCCACGCAGGCGGCATTAATCTCCTGGCGAGTCGCCATATTGTCGGTACAGTCGAGCACCACATCGGCCCGTGCAACCGCATCTTTTAACGCCTCACCCGTTAACCGTTGTTGTAATGCTGTCAGTTGAATGTCGGGATTCAACTGTGTCAGTCGCTGTTGGCTGACCTGCGATTTCGGGCTGTTGATATCTTCAGTGGTAAAGAGGATTTGTCGTTGCAGATTGCTTAAATGCACATCGTCGTCATCTGCCAGTACCAGCGTCCCGACGCCAGCGCCCGCCAGGTACAGCGCAGCAGGTGTACCCAGCCCGCCCAGACCGATAATCAGCACCTGGCTGTCGAGCAGTTTTTGCTGCCCGTCCAGAGCGATATCGTCGAGCAGGATTTGGCGGCTATAACGCATAAAGTCACGGTCATTCATCGCCAACTCCTGCAATTTCCAGCAACTGTGCCGTTGCCAAACGCCAGTCTGCAGCTTGAGTAATGGCGCTGACGACGGCGATACTGCCGACACCCGTTGCTATCACCGCAGGCGCGCGTGCCAGACTGATACCGCCAATCGCCACGGTGGGATAATCCGCCAGTCGCTCAACATGCCGTGCCAGCTGTTCCAGCCCCTGCGGTGCAGAAGGCATCTGTTTGGTTTGCGTCTGGAACACATGTCCCAGCGCGATATAAGAGGGGCGTGCTGCCAGCGCGACGTCGATTTCCATATCGTCATGTGTCGAAACGCCCAGCCGCAGGCCTGCCGCGCGGATGGCATTGAGATCGGTGGCTTGCAAATCTTCCTGCCCCAAATGGACGCCATACGCCTGATGCTTGATCGCCAGCCGCCAGTAATCGTTGATAAACAATCGCGCGTTATAGCGGCGGCCCAGCGCAATTGCCGCCACGACATCGGCTTCCACCTCTTCATCGCGCCGATCTTTGATGCGTAGCTGGAGAGTACGTACGCCTGCATCCAACAGACGTTCGATCCACTGTACGCTGTCCACCACCGGGTACAGTCCTAAACGAAAAGGTACAGGAGGAAAATCAGGCTGATACATCACGCTTCCTCCTTACGCAGGTAGATTTCTCCGCCTCTGGCACGGAAGTTCTCCGACATATCCGCCATTCCCATTTCAATAGTTTGCGTGGCGGCGTAATCACGCACTTCCTGGCTGATTTTCATCGAACAGAATTTCGGCCCACACATGGAGCAAAAATGGGCGACTTTACCTGACTCTTGCGGCAGGGTTTCATCGTGATAAGCGCGGGCGGTAAACGGGTCGAGGGCCAGATTAAACTGGTCTTCCCAGCGAAATTCGAAGCGGGCTTTCGACATGGCGTTATCGCGAATTTGCGCGCCCGGATGCCCTTTCGCCAGGTCAGCGGCGTGGGCGGCAATCTTATAGGTGATAAGCCCCTGCTTAACATCTTCTTTATTAGGCAGACCCAGATGCTCTTTTGGCGTTACGTAACAGAGCATCGCGCAGCCAAACCAGCCAATCATCGCCGCACCAATCCCCGACGTGAAGTGGTCATAGCCCGGCGCAATATCGGTAGTTAGCGGCCCCAGAGTGTAAAACGGCGCTTCGTGGCAGTGCTCTAACTCCTCGGTCATATTGCGGCGGATCATCTGCATCGGCACGTGGCCAGGGCCTTCAATCATCACCTGCACGTCATATTCCCAGGCAATTTTGGTCAGTTCGCCCAGCGTATGCAGCTCGGCAAACTGCGCTTCATCGTTGGCGTCCTGAATAGAACCGGGGCGCAGACCGTCGCCCAGCGACAGCGAAACGTCATAAGCGGCACAGATTTCACAAATTTCGCGGAAGTGTTGATAGAGGAAATTTTCCTGATGATGGGAGAGGCACCATTTCGCCATAATCGAACCGCCGCGAGAGACGATACCGGTCAGGCGTTTCGCGGTCATCGGCACATAGCGCAGCAGTACGCCCGCATGGATAGTGAAGTAATCCACACCTTGCTCGGCCTGTTCCAGCAGCGTGTCGCGGAACGCTTCCCAGGTAAGATCTTCGGCGATCCCGTTAACCTTCTCCAGCGCCTGGTAGATCGGCACTGTACCGATCGGCACCGGGCTGTTACGCAAAATCCACTCGCGGGTTTCGTGAATATAGCGACCGGTGGAGAGATCCATCACCGTATCCGCTCCCCAGCGCGTGGACCATACCAGCTTTTCCACTTCTTCTTCGATGGAAGAGGTGACCGCCGAGTTGCCGATATTGGCGTTAACTTTTACCAGGAAATTGCGACCAATAATCATCGGCTCCGATTCCGGATGATTAATGTTGGCCGGGATAATCGCACGTCCGGCAGCAACTTCATCACGGACAAATTCCGCAGTGATATTTTCCGGCAGATGTGCGCCAAAGCTCATTCCCGGATGCTGGTGGCGTAAAACCTCGCTACGGATGCGCTCGCGGCCCATATTCTCGCGGATGGCGATGAATTCCATTTCCGGCGTGATGATGCCCTGGCGGGCGTAGTGCAGTTGGGTGACACGGCGTCCTGCTTTGGCGCGTTTTGGTGTTAGTACACCGCTAAAACGCAGTTCGTCGAGGCCATCATCTGCCAGCCGCGCTTTAGTGTAATCGGAACTGCGCACGGTAAGTTCTTCGGTATCGCCGCGCGCATCGATCCACGGCTGGCGTAGTTTTGCCAGCCCTTGCTGCACGTTAATGGCAATCTGCGGATCACCATACGGGCCGGAGGTGTCGTAGACCGGAATCGCTTCGTTTTCTTCGTACTGCGGCTGTTCTTTGCTACCGCCAATTAGCGTCGGGCTAAGCTGGATCTCACGCATCGGCACGCGCACGCCGGGGTGTGTGCCAGTGATATAAATGCGTTTTGAGTTGGGAAAGGCGGTGCCTTCCAGGGTGTCGATAAAATGTTGGGCCCGGGCGCGTTGTTCGCGGCGGGTCAGTTTTGTTGCAGACATAGCTCATTCCAAAAAGTTAAGGACGTGGCTTGTCAGACGACGGATGAAGCAAGAGACGATCGCCGCAGGGGCGATGCGATAGCAGATTAACTCTTGTTCCCTTCGCAGGTATTAGCCTGATCAGGTTCCGCGGATCCCGAATAAACGGTCTCAGCCAGTTAAGGCACTCCGACAAGAAATTAGCCCCGCAAATGGGGCATTGAATGTAAATTACGCGTTAACAGCGCAGAACTCAAGCAGGATGTTTGACGCGGGCGGCGTCAAGCACCAGCAGAATCAGCTTATCTTCCAGCACAAAGCGCGCTTCCAGCGCCTCGCCGATGTCAGATAAAACCTGTTGAAACTCAAGGTAATTATCATGATCGATGGCGGTTTCCAGACTGGAATCGTAGTAATCCATAATCTGTTGAGTATTGGCTTCGAGTTGCGGCCAAATCTTCGCGGCGCGCGCGAGTTGCCCGTTGCCTTCCAGCTTATGAAGAATGCGCTCATAAATACTGAAATGTCCGGCAGACAAGTAATCGACCAGGCTCTGACAAAAATCATCAAGGGCTTTTTCGTTTAGCCTCATGTACGATTCTTTGCCAGGCTTAATGCCAACCAGATTGTAGTAAGCCACGAGCAGATGCTTACGTACATGTAGCCAGCGATCAACCAGTTTGTTACTTCCTCTGACGCGCTCCGTCAGGTTATCGAGCTGGTTAAGCATGATTGACTCCGCAAGTTTGTATTCAAAAACTGCTCAGTGAGAAATGTAAAAACCATGTTAAACATGCCAGTGATGCAAAGGTAGTGCAAGAGCTATGGATCGTATAATTGAAAAATTAGATCACGGCTGGTGGGTCGTCAGCCATGAACAAAAATTATGGTTGCCGAAGGGAGAATTGCCATATGGCGAAGCGGCAAATTTCGATCTTGTGGGTCAGCGCGCACTACAAATCGGCGAATGGCAGGGGGAACCTGTTTGGTTAGTACAACAGCAGCGGCGTCACGATATGGGGTCGGTACGTCAGGTCATTGATCTCGATGTTGGGCTGTTTCAACTGGCCGGACGAGGCGTACAACTGGCGGAGTTTTACCGATCGCATAAATACTGTGGTTACTGCGGGCATGAAATGTATCCGAGCAAAACCGAATGGGCGATGCTGTGCAGCCATTGCCGTGAGCGTTACTACCCGCAAATCGCCCCCTGCATTATTGTTGCCATCCGTCGCGATGATTCGATCCTCCTCCCCCAGCATCCCCGCCATCGTAACGGTGTCCATACAGTACTTGCCGGATTCGTCGAAGTGGGCGAAACCCTCGAGCAGGCAGTCGCGCGGGAAGTGATGGAAGAGAGCGGAATTAAAGTTAAAAACTTGCGTTACGTGACTTCTCAGCCGTGGCCGTTTCCTCAGTCTTTAATGACCGCGTTTATGGCGGAATATGACAGCGGCGACATCGTGATCGACCCGAAAGAATTGCTCGAGGCGAACTGGTATCGCTATGACGATTTGCCGTTACTCCCGCCGCCCGGCACCGTAGCGCGCCGTCTGATAGAAGATACGGTGGCGATGTGTCGGGCAGAGTATGAGTGATGATACACTGACCGCCTGACGCACTAAGGAACAGCCAAAATGACCGAACTTAAAAACGATCGTTATCTGCGGGCGCTGCTGCGCCAGCCCGTTGATGTCACTCCAGTATGGATGATGCGCCAGGCGGGTCGCTATCTACCGGAATATAAAGCCACGCGCGCCCAGGCGGGCGATTTTATGTCGCTGTGCAAAAACGCCGAGCTGGCGTGCGAAGTGACTTTGCAACCGCTGCGTCGCTACCCGCTGGATGCGGCGATCCTCTTTTCCGATATCCTCACCGTGCCGGACGCGATGGGGTTAGGGCTCTATTTTGAAGCCGGAGAAGGTCCGCGTTTTACCTCGCCAGTCACCTGCAAAGCCGACGTCGATAAACTGCCAATTCCGGACCCGGAAGATGAGCTGGGTTACGTGATGAACGCGGTGCGTACCATTCGTCGCGAACTGAAAGGCGAAGTGCCGCTGATTGGTTTTTCCGGCAGCCCGTGGACGCTGGCAACCTACATGGTGGAAGGCGGCAGCAGCAAAGCCTTCACCGTGATCAAAAAAATGATGTATGCCGATCCGCAGGCGCTGCACGCTCTGCTCGATAAACTGGCGAAAAGCGTCACTTTGTATCTGAATGCGCAGATTAAAGCCGGTGCTCAGGCAGTGATGATTTTCGACACCTGGGGCGGCGTGCTTACCGGGCGCGATTATCAACAGTTCTCGCTCTATTACATGCATAAAATTGTTGATGGTTTAGTGCGTGAAAACGACGGTCGCCGCGTACCGGTCACGCTGTTTACCAAAGGCGGCGGACAGTGGCTGGAAGCCATGGCAGAAACCGGTTGCGATGCGCTGGGCCTCGACTGGACAACGGACATCGCCGATGCGCGCCGCCGTGTGGGCAATAAAGTCGCGTTGCAGGGTAATATGGATCCGTCGATGCTGTACGCGCCGCCTGCCCGCATTGAAGAAGAAGTAGCGACTATACTTGCAGGTTTCGGTCACGGCGAAGGTCATGTCTTTAACCTTGGTCACGGCATTCATCAGGATGTGCCGCCAGAACATGCTGGCGTGTTCGTGGAGGCAGTGCATCGACTGTCTGAACAGTATCACCGCTAAGGAGTGATTATGGATCTCGCGTCATTACGCGCTCAACAAATCGAACTGGCTTCTTCTGTGATCCGCGAGGATCGACTCGATAAAGATCCACCGGATCTGATCGCCGGAGCCGATGTCGGGTTTGAGCAGGGCGGAGAAGTGACGCGAGCGGCGATGGTGCTGCTGAAATATCCCTCGCTTGAGCTGGTGGAGTATAAAGTTGCCCGCATCGCCACCACCATGCCTTACATTCCAGGTTTTCTTTCCTTCCGCGAATATCCTGCGCTGCTGGCAGCGTGGGAGATGCTGTCGCAAAAGCCGGATTTAGTGTTTGTCGATGGTCATGGGATCTCGCATCCTCGCCGTCTTGGCGTCGCCAGCCATTTTGGCTTATTGGTGGATGTGCCGACCATTGGCGTGGCGAAAAAACGGCTCTGCGGTAAATTCGAACCGCTCTCCAGCGAACCGGGCGCGCTGGCCCCACTGATGGATAAAGGCGAGCAGCTGGCCTGGGTCTGGCGCAGCAAAGCGCGCTGTAACCCGTTGTTTATCGCTACCGGCCATCGGGTCAGCGTGGACAGCGCGCTGGCGTGGGTACAACGCTGCATGAAAGGCTATCGTCTGCCGGAGCCAACGCGCTGGGCGGACGCGGTGGCCTCGGAACGTCCGGCGTTCGTGCGCTATACAGCAAATCAGCCCTAATTCAGGTAAACTGCGGGTAATTTCCGTATTTGAGAACTCAACATGTTACAAAACCCAATTCATTTGCGTCTGGAGCGCCTGGAAAGCTGGCAGCACGTCACTTTCATGGCTTGCTTATGCGAACGCATGTACCCCAATTACGCCATGTTTTGCCAGCAAACCGGTTTTGGTGATGGGCAAATTTACCGTCGTATTCTCGATCTCATCTGGGAAACGCTGACCGTTAAAGACGCAAAAGTAAATTTCGACAGCCAACTGGAGAAATTTGAAGAAGCGATTCCTTCAGCCGACGATTTCGATCTGTACGGCGTTTATCCGGCAATCGATGCCTGCGTGGCGTTAAGTGAACTGGTCCATTCGCGTTTGAGTGGTGAAACGCTCGAACACGCGGTGGAAGTGAGTAAGACCTCCATCACGACCGTTGCGATGCTGGAAATGACTCAGGCTGGTCGTGAAATGAGCGATGAAGAGCTTAAAGAAAACCCAGCTGTAGAGCAAGAATGGGACATTCAGTGGGAAATATTCCGACTTTTAGCTGAGTGCGAAGAACGCGATATCGAGCTGATAAAAGGCCTTAGGGCAGACCTGCGTGAGGCGGGTGAGAGCAATATTGGTATAATTTTTCAGCAATAAGACCAGAAAACGTGATTTAACGCCTGATTTGTCGTACCTGGAGTCTTCCCTTTCGCCCCCCGTCTGGTCTACATTTGGGGGGCGAAAAAAAGTGGCTATCGGTGCGTGTATGCAGGAGAGTGCTATTCTGGCATTTCCGTCGCACTCGATGCTTAGCAAGCGATAAACACATTGTAAGGATAACTTATGAACAAGACTCAACTGATTGATGTAATTGCGGACAAAGCTGACCTGTCCAAAGCACAGGCTAAAGCTGCCCTGGAATCTACCCTGGCTGCAATTACTGAGTCTCTGAAAGAAGGTGATGCTGTTCAACTGGTTGGTTTCGGTACCTTCAAAGTGAACCACCGCGCTGAGCGTACTGGCCGCAACCCGCAGACCGGTAAAGAAATCAAAATTGCCGCAGCTAACGTACCGGCATTTGTTTCTGGCAAGGCACTGAAAGACGCAGTTAAGTAAGATTGCGTGGCAGTGAACAGTTTTAACGAAGGGGTGGTTTCACCCCTTTTGTCTTTCTGGCGTCGATCATTGATGCTGGCAGGCGCTCTGTTTCTCACTGCCTGTAGTCACAACTCTTCACTTCCTCCCTTTACCGCCAGTGGATTTGCTGAAGACCAGGGCGCGGTACGCATCTGGCGAAAAGACAGCGGCGATAATGTGCATCTGCTTGCCGTGTTTAGCCCGTGGCGCAGTGGCGATACCACGACGCGAGAGTATCGCTGGCAGGGCGATAACCTCACGCTCATCAATATCAATGTTTACAGCAAACCGCCGGTGAACATTCGCGCGCGTTTTGACGATCGCGGTGATCTGAGCTTTATGCAACGTGAATCCGATGGGGAAAAGCAGCAGCTTTCTAACGACCAAATCGATTTATACCGTTATCGTGCTGATCAGATCCGCCAGATTAGCGATGCCTTACGTCAGGGGAGAGTCGTGCTGCGCCAGGGGCGCTGGCATGCGATGGAACAGACCGTGACCACCTGCGAAGGGCAAACCATTAAACCTGATTTAGATTCGCAGGCGATAGCGCATATCGAGCGCCGCCAGAGCCGCTCTTCTGTTGATGTCAGCGTGGCATGGCTGGAAGCGCCCGAAGGTTCGCAATTACTGTTAGTGGCAAACTCTGATTTCTGTCGCTGGCAACCCAACGAGAAAACGTTCTGATTTACCAGTGGCCCATACCCATATGACCGCCACCACCGCAGCCGCCGTAACCCATGCCCATTCCGGCTCCGCGCGGAATACCCGCTTCAGCCATCGCGATATCTCGTTTCACCCGTAACTCATCTAACGACTGACGCAAATTCTCCATCTCTTTGGCGACCGCGTTAATTTTGCTGCTATCCGGTGGGTTCGCGGCTAACAGGGCATTGTATTCATAACGCTTCGTCACCAGTTGCTGTTGCAGTGCGCTGCTTTGAGCGTAAAAGTCATTATGGATTTTCTGCCACGCTGTCTGTTGTTCGCTGGTCAAAGGCGCGGCATTTTGCTGCCACATACCGTGTCCGCCGTGAGCAAATGCAGATGTCGATCCCATCGCCATTGCTGAAAGCGCCATCATTACCAGGGCAATTTTCGTGTTCCGTTTCATGGTTAATCCTCCAGTGGTTGTCTTACTTCGGGTATTGCATCTTCCGTGCCAACGATGAAACGCTGATATGACGGGTAATCTGGCATGATAAACGAGTAAAAATGACTCGCCTGCTGCGGGTAGCGAGTCATTTTTACTCATTGAAACTTAAGCCTTTGTGTTACAGCGCAGGGTAAGCGCTGATAAAAGATGGCATGATTTCTGCTGTCAGAAAGGGATGAGCAGGCAAAGAAGAAGATGCGTTTTATGCAACGTTCTAAAGACTCCTTAGCTAAATGGTTAAGCGCGATCCTCCCCGTGGTCATTGTTGGGCTGGTAGGGTTGTTTGCGGTGACGGTGATTCGCGATTATGGGCGCGAGACTGCCGCCGCCAGACAAACGCTGCTGGAAAAAGGCAGTGTACTTATTCGCGCTCTTGAATCCGGCTCGCGCGTCGGCATGGGGATGCGCATGCATCATGCGCAGCAGCAGGCCTTACTGGAAGAAATGGCCGGGCAGCCTGGAGTACGTTGGTTTGCGGTCACGGATGAACAAGGAACAATCGTGATGCATAGCAACTCCGGCATGGTGGGAAAACAGCTTTATTCCCCGCAGGAAATGCAGCAGTTACATCCTGGAGATGAAGAAGCGTGGCGGCGGATCGATAGCGCAGACGGCGAGCCTGTTCTGGAAATTTATCGCCAGTTTCAACCGATGTTTGCTGCTGGAATGCACCGGATGCGCCATATGCAGCAGTATGCCGCGACACCACAAGCAATTTTCATCGCTTTCGACGCCAGTAATATTGTGAGTGCCGAAGATCGTGAGCAGAGAAACACCCTGATTATCCTCTTCGCCCTGGCGACGGTCTTGCTGGCAAGCGTGTTGTCATTCTTCTGGTATCGCCGCTATCTGCGCTCGCGCCAGCTGTTGCAGGATGAAATGAAGCGCAAAGAGAAGCTGGTAGCTCTGGGGCATCTTGCGGCAGGCGTTGCCCACGAAATCCGTAATCCACTTTCCTCAATTAAAGGGCTGGCGAAATACTTTGCCGAACGCGCGCCAGCAGGGGGAGAAGCGCATCAATTGGCGCAGGTGATGGCGAAAGAAGCCGACCGTTTAAACCGCGTGGTAAGCGAGTTGCTGGAACTGGTTAAGCCAACGCATCTGGCTTTGCAGGCGGTGGATCTCAACACGCTGATTAACCACTCATTACAGCTGGTAAGCCAGGATGCAAACAGCCGGGAGATCCAGTTACGCTTTACCGCCAACGACACATTACCGGAAATTCAGGCCGATCCGGACAGGCTGACTCAGGTCCTGTTGAATCTCTATCTCAATGCTATTCAGGCGATTGGTCAGCATGGCGTGATTAGCGTGACGGTCAGCGAAAGCGGCGCGGGCGTGAAAATCAGCGTTACCGACAGCGGTAAGGGAATTGCGGCAGATCAGCTTGAAGCCATCTTCACTCCGTACTTCACCACCAAAGCCGAAGGCACCGGATTGGGGCTGGCGGTCGTGCATAATATTGTTGAACAACACGGTGGTACAATTCAGGTCGCAAGCCAGGAGGGAAAAGGCTCAACGTTCACCCTCTGGCTTCCGGTCAATATTACGCGTAAGGACCCACAAGGATGACGCACGATAATATCGATATTCTGGTGGTGGATGATGACATTAGCCACTGCACTATTTTGCAGGCTTTACTGCGCGGCTGGGGCTATAACGTCGCGCTGGCGAACAGCGGGCGACAGGCGCTGGAGCAGGTGCGGGAGCGGGTTTTTGATCTTGTGCTTTGCGATGTGCGAATGGCAGAGATGGACGGCATTGCCACGCTAAAAGAGATCAAAGCGTTAAATCCGGCGATTCCGGTACTGATTATGACCGCATACTCCAGCGTCGAGACGGCGGTAGAGGCACTGAAAACCGGGGCGCTGGATTATCTCATCAAGCCGCTGGATTTCGACACCCTGCAGGCGACGCTGGAAAAGGCGCTCGCGCATACGCACAGTATTGATGCTGAAACGCCTGCGGTGACTGCCAGCCAGTTCGGTATGGTCGGTAAAAGCCCGGCGATGCAACACCTGCTCAGTGAAATCGCCCTCGTCGCGCCATCGGAAGCCACGGTGCTGATCCACGGCGATTCCGGCACCGGTAAAGAGCTGGTCGCCAGGGCGATTCACGCCAGTAGCGCACGTAGCGAAAAACCGCTGGTAACGCTCAACTGTGCGGCACTCAACGAATCCTTGCTGGAATCTGAATTGTTCGGTCACGAAAAAGGGGCGTTTACTGGAGCCGATAAACGCCGGGAAGGGCGCTTTGTTGAGGCGGACGGCGGCACGCTGTTTCTCGATGAAATTGGCGATATCTCGCCGATGATGCAGGTGCGTCTGCTGCGTGCGATTCAGGAGCGCGAAGTTCAGCGTGTCGGTAGCAACCAGACTATCTCGGTTGATGTCCGGCTGATTGCGGCGACCCATCGCGATCTTGCCGCAGAGGTGAATGCCGGGCGTTTTCGCCAGGATCTCTACTATCGCCTGAATGTGGTGGCGATTGAAGTACCATCGCTGCGGCAACGGCGGGAGGATATCCCTCTGCTGGCTAGCCATTTTCTTCAGCGTTTTGCCGAGCGTAATCGCAAGGCGGTAAAAGGCTTTACGCCACAGGCGATGGATTTGCTGATCCACTACGACTGGCCGGGAAACATTCGTGAACTGGAAAACGCGGTGGAAAGGTCGGTGGTGCTGCTGACCGGGGAATATATTTCCGAACGCGAGCTGCCGCTGGCGATTGCCAGTACGCCGATCCCGCTGGGGCAAAGTCAGGATATTCAGCCGCTGGTGGAAGTCGAAAAAGAAGTGATTCTGGCGGCACTGGAGAAAACGGGCGGCAACAAAACCGAAGCCGCCCGTCAGTTAGGGATCACGCGCAAAACGCTATTGGCAAAACTGTCGCGTTAGTTCTGCTCGCGTTCGATAGCGCGCCAGCCGATATCTTTCCGGCAGAAGCAGTCGTCCCAGTGAATATCGGTCATTAAGGCATAAGCGCGTTTCTGCGCTTCTGCCACGGTATGACCCAGCGCGGTGACGCACAGTACGCGCCCGCCGCTGGTCACTACCTGCTCGTTATCCGCCAGTTTCGTGCCCGCGTGGAACACTTTGCCGCCTGCCACTTCTTCCAGCGGCAGGCCGTGGATCACGTCACCGGTGCGGTAATCACCCGGATATCCACCCGCAGCCATCACCACGCCGAGAGAAGCGCGTTCATCCCACTCTGACGTTTTCTCGTCCAGTTTGCCTTCACAGGCCGCCAGGCAGAGCTCAACCAGATCGGACTTCATGCGCAGCATAATCGGCTGGGTTTCTGGATCGCCAAAGCGGCAGTTAAATTCGATAACCTTCGGATTGCCCTGTTTGTCGATCATCAGGCCCGCGTAGAGAAAACCGGTGTAGGTGTTGCCTTCCGCCGCCATGCCTTTCACGGTTGGCCAGATGATACGTTCCATGGTGCGCTGATGAACTTCATCGGTTACTACCGGCGCGGGGGAGTAAGCGCCCATCCCGCCCGTGTTTGGTCCGGTATCTTTATCGCCTACGCGTTTGTGATCCTGGCTGGTGGCCATCGGCAGCACATGCTCGCCGTCTACCATCACGATAAAGCTCGCTTCTTCGCCATCGAGGAACTCTTCGATAACGATGCGATGACCCGCGTCGCCAAAAGCGTTGCCCGCCAGCATATCGTGAACAGC
>OGLZ01000861.1_pt1 | contig 16096 bp, 10 predicted proteins | sample 1572991 | NCBI WGS metagenome assembly OGLZ01 (sample SAMEA2581893, study PRJEB24529) | metagenome | biome: Human gut stool | place: China | collected 2011 | reverse complement strand
CTGGAGGACGGACCAATCAAGAAGATTGCAGTCAATGGTAAGATATATGAGGTCGATTATAACATGGGTGGCGACTCTATCCATTCGATCATCATCGATCACCACTCGCATGGAGTGCAGATTTCTCCCTCTTCCAATAATTCATATACAATCATGAATAAAGGGGAGCTTTATCAGATTGAATTGCAGGGAGAAATGGAGAAGATACATAATGCCCGCACTGCTGCCGAGTCTGTGGGACGTCAGGTAGTACAGGCACCGATGCCGGGAGTAATACTGAAGACGTATGTAAAGAAAGGAGACAGTGTGAAACGTGGCGATCCGCTTTGCGTATTGGTGGCAATGAAGATGGAGAATGAGATACGTTCGGTGACGGATGGAGTAGTCAAAGAGGTGTTTGTGGAAGATGGCATGAAGGTGGCATTGAACGACCGGATCATGGTAATTGAATGATTTTCAAAAAAAAACTAGCTTTTGCGTACTTATCTTCAAAAAAATATTTACTTTTGGCAGATAAGTACGCATTTATTCTGATATATCATGAACACCGAACAAAACCAAAAAGCACTATTAGAACAGCTGGAAGCGCTAAAGAAAGAAAATGAGCAGCTCAAAAAGGAGCTTTCTATTCTTAGGAATGAGAATATAAGTAATCGTCCCGTTAGTTTCAAAGAAAAATATGCTGTCAGGATTCTGGACTCTTTGCCGGATATGCTGACTGTCTTCAATCAGAACGAAGTAGGCATTGAAGTTGTTTCCAATGAAGAAACCAATCATGTCGGGATATCAAACAAAGATTTTAAGGGAATGTATATGCGGGAAATGGTTCCACCGGAAGCATATCAGAATATTCACTCCAATATGCGTCAGGCTGTCAGCACGGGAGCTGTTTCAACCGCCCATCATGAATTGGATTTTAATGGTGAACATCATCATTACGAAAATCGTATCTTTCCGTTGGATGAAGAGTATGTATTGATTATGTGTCGTGATATAACGGAGCGGGTGACCACGCAAAGGCAACTGGAGGTTTTCAAGAGTGTACTCGATAAAGTGAGTGACAGCATTCTTGCCGTATCGGAAGACGGGACATTGGTTTATGCAAATAAGCAATTTATAGAAGAATACGGAGTTACCCAACAGATGGGTACCCAAAAGATATATGATCTGCCCGTCTCTATGACAACAAAGGAGGCGTGGGAAAGACGTCTTCAGGAAATACGTGACAATGATGGCACTTTTGCTTATCGTGCTGCCTATATGCGGAAAGGTGAAGATAAAGAGCGGATGCATCAGGTGTCTACATTTCTGATTCGTGAGAATAATGAAGAACTGACTTGGTTCTTTACACAGGATATTACTGATGTTATAAAGAAACAGGATGAACTTCGCGAACTAAATCTATTGCTGGATGGTATTTTGAATAATATCCCAGTCTATTTGTTTGTGAAAGACCCGGAAAATGATTTTAGGTATTTGTATTGGAACAAAGCATTTGCCGACCATTCAGGTATCCCGGCGTCTAAAGCGATCGGACATACGGACTATGAAGTATTTCCGAGTCATGGAGACGCAGAGAAATTCCGTAAGGATGATTTGGAATTACTTCAGACCCATAAGCGTATTGATATGCAGGAAACGTATCTTTCCGCCACCGGGAAAGCGCGTATTGTACAGACATTAAAGGCGCTTGTGCCGATGGAAGGACGCAAACCGTTGCTGATTGGTATCTCTTGGGATATTACTAATCTTCAGAATATTGAGCAGGAACTGATAAAGGCAAGGATTAAGGCGGAGCAATCCGACCGATTGAAAAGTGCTTTCCTTGCTAATATGAGCCATGAGATCCGGACACCCCTGAATGCAATTGTAGGATTCTCTCAATTATTGCCTGCTGCCGAAACTGCTGAAGAGAAAAAGCTCTATTCGGGTATTATCAATCAGAATTCGGATATTTTGTTGCAACTGATTAATGATATTCTGGATTTATCGAAGATAGAAGCCGGGACACTGGAATATATCAAGCGTCCAATGAATCTGGGAGAAGTTTGCCGGACAATTTATGCTGTTCATAAAGAACGTGTGAAAGAAGGGGTAACTCTTGTTTTTGATAATGTGGATGAGAATTTATTCATTGAGGGAGATCAGAATCGTATCATGCAGGTGATAACGAATTTCCTGACTAATGCGAGTAAATTTACGTATGCAGGAGAGATTCGTTTGGGTTTTGAGCGGACGGATAAAAATATTCGTGTATATGTGAAGGATACAGGAATAGGAATAGAGCCGGAAAAAGTAGACCATGTCTTTGAGCGTTTTGTCAAACTGAACTCTTTTGCTCAAGGCACAGGATTAGGGCTATCTATCTGTCAGATGATTATCGAAAAGATCGGTGGAGAAATAGGGGTGACTTCTGAATTGGGTAAAGGCTCTACGTTCTATTTCACGATTCCTTATGAGGAAGCCGGAGAACTCGGCGAAATCTTTAAAATGTCAAAGACGGAATCTAAAGGAAATACTGTAAATCGTGTGCAACAGATCAAAAAGATTTTGGTAGCGGAAGATGTAGAAAGTAATTTCATCCTGCTGAAGAATCTGATCGGCAGGGAATATACATTGCTTTGGGCTAAGGATGGGGTGGAAGCCATTGAAATGTATAAGCAGTATCAACCGGACTTAATTCTGATGGATATAAAAATGCCACGCATGGATGGATTGGAAGCAACGCATATCATTCGTTCTTATTCCAAAGAGGTTCCTATTATTGCTTTGACGGCTTATGCTTTTGAAACGGATAAAGAATTGGCTTTGGAGATGGGATGCAATGATTTTGTGACTAAACCGGTTTCAAAAGAAGCATTGGAAAAAGCATTAGAGAAATTCTCGGTGTGATTGATTCGAATCTAAATATATGATGGAAGCAGTAGAATTTCAGATTTCGAATTCTACTGCTTTTTGTTTATACAGAGATAGGACAAGTTTACTATTTCTCCTCTTTTACAACTTTCCTTCTTCTTTTTCAATGGCTATTATACTCGGTCATCGTTTAGCATTCGTAAACCTTCTGCCCGGTTTCGGAAAGAACTTTGAGAAAGGCTTTGGATAAATATTCGACTATTGTTTAATGAATAGATGCGACAGAAGAGAAAAGCCCGCAAAATCAGTGAATAATTGTAGAATGTTCTACCATTACGCGCTTACGCAGCAGATATATAAGAAGGTTCCAGCGGATTTATAATCCGCTGGTCTTTGGTATCAGGATTTTTAATCCGCTTATCTTATCCGATCGTTTAAAATCCTTTGTCTCTTTCGATTTTAATCGTACATTTATCCTCTCTAATCAAATTAGTATATCAATGGATACTGCGAATCGAGTTTTAGATGAATTATATTTTGTTACTTCTACCGTTGTCGATTGGATAGATATCTTTACCCGTCCTAAATACAAGCATATAATTCTGGAGTCACTAGCCTATTGTCAGGAGAAAAAAGGCTTAAGAATTTATGCCTGGGTATTAATGAGTAACCATTTGCACATGATTGTCAGTTCCGGAACAGAAGCATCTGTTTCGGATATCCTTCGAGATTTTAAAAAATTTACTAGTAAACGTATTATGGCAGAACTCGAAACAGATCCTCAAGAAAGTCGTCGCGAATGGATGCTGGATCGTTTTCGCTTTGCCGGAGCTAATGACAAAAAGATATCTAAGTATCGTTTTTGGCAAGAAGGTAATCATCCCGAATTAATTTATTTGCATGACTTCTTTCTGCAAAAATTGAATTATATTCATAATAATCCGGTGAAGCAGGAGATTGTTGCACGGCAGGAAGATTATTTATATAGTTCGGCGGTGAGTTATGCGGGTGATAAAGGACTGCTAGAGGTGATTGTAGTTTAAGAAGGCAAGAGGTTAAGGAGTGGATTACAAATCCTGATACTCAAGCAATCGGATTGCAAATCCGATTGAACAGAGCAGATTGAACAGAGAACGGAAACCTACTTTAAATGATTTTATGGCGAACTTTCATGTAAGATGTGATGTTGTTTAGATAGAAAAATGTATCTTTGTAATGTAGTAAGTTTGATTCATTCATGCATTTAGAAAGAGTAAGAAATGAAGAGACCAGAGATTATAGAAGCTATTCGTGAAACATTAAAACGTGTTGCTCCCAATGCGCAGGCTATTTTATATGGCTCTGAGGCGCGTGGGGATGCCAGGCATGATAGTGATGTTGATTTACTCATTTTAGTGGAAGGTGACAAAATGACATTGGCTAAAGAAGAAGCTATCACATTACCTTTATATGAATTGGAATTGAAAACAGGTGTTAGTATTAGCCCGATAGTTGTTTTGAAGAAATTTTGGGAGAACCGGCCTTTTAAAACACCTTTTTATGTAAATGTGATAAACGAAGGTATTGTCTTATGAAAGAAATTCTAGATAAGGAAAGTAAGAAAGCACTGGTCGCTTATCGGATACAACGTGCTTATGAAACATTGAGAGAGGCTGAGGTTATGATACGTGAGTCATTCTATAATGCTGCTATTAACAGGCTGTATTATGCATGCTATTATGCAACTGTAGCTCTTCTTTTAAAATATGATATTCAAACGCAGACTCATAATGGGGTGAAGACGATGCTTGGTCTGCACTTTATTTCGACAGGAAAACTTCCTGTAAAAGTAGGAAAAACTTTTTCTACATTATTTGAAAAAAGGCATAGTGGAGATTATGATGACTTTGTATATTGTGACGAAGAAATGGTAAACAACTTATATCCACAAGCAGAGACTTTCATAAATAGTATTCAAGAATTAATAAGAGATAAAGAGTGGGAATCTATATAAGGAAGGTGAACCGTCCCAGTGGATTTTGAATCCGCTTGCTTCACTTATGTGTTGTTGATTTTTAAAAGAAGAGATTATGAGCAATAAAATTTATCCTATCGGTATTCAGAATTTTGAAAGCCTTCGTCAGGATGGTTATTTTTATATTGATAAAACGGCATTGATGTATCAAATGGTAAAGACCGGGCGTTATTACTTTTTGAGTCGTCCGCGCCGTTTCGGAAAGAGTCTGCTCATTTCTACTTTAGAGGCTTACTTTCAAGGAAAAAAAGAACTGTTTACCGGCTTGGCAGTAGAAAAGTTGGAAAAGGATTGGATTAAATATCCTATATTGCATCTCGACCTGAATATCGAGAAGTATGACACTCCGGAAAGTCTGGATAAGATATTGAATGATAATCTGGAATATTGGGAAAGCCAATACGGCACCCGTCCATCCGAGACATCTTTTTCCCTGCGTTTTGCAGGTATCATTCAGCGTGCTTGTGAGAAGACCGGACAACGTGTAGTTATTCTGGTAGATGAGTATGACAAACCTATGCTGCAAGCTATCGGTAATGAGGAACTGCAAAAGCAATTCCGAAATACTCTGAAGCCATTTTATGGCGCTTTGAAAACGAAGGACGGGTATATAAAGTTTGCTCTGCTTACCGGCGTGACAAAGTTTGGCAAAGTCAGTGTATTCAGTGACTTGAACAATTTGGATGATATTTCAATGTGGAATGAGTATGTCGAAATTTGTGGTGTCAGCGAGCGTGAAATCCATGAAAATCTGGAAGCGGAACTACATGAATTTGCAGCAGCACGTGGAATAACGTATGACAAACTCTGTGAAGATTTGAGAGAGTGTTATGACGGTTATCATTTTACGCACAATTCAATCGGCATGTACAACCCGTTCAGTCTGCTGAACGCTTTCAAGCGTAAGGAGTTTGGTAGTTATTGGTTTGAAACGGGTACGCCTACCTATTTGGTGAAATTGCTAAAAAAACATCATTATGACCTGGAGCGGATGGCACATGAAGAGACCGATGTCCAAGTGTTGAACAGTATAGATTCTGAATCCACCAATCCCATCCCGGTAATTTATCAGAGTGGATACCTAACCATTAAGGGGTATGATGAAGAATTTGGAATGTATCGCTTGGGTTTCCCCAATCGCGAAGTGGAAGAAGGTTTTATCCGCTTCCTGCTTCCTTTTTATGCGAACGTAAATAAGGTCGAGTCGCCTTTTGAGATTCAGAAGTTTGTTCGTGAAGTGCGTTCCGGTGATTATAACTCTTTCTTCCGCCGTCTGCAAAGTTTCTTTGCAGACACTACTTACGAAGTGATTCGGGACCAGGAGCTACATTACGAAAATGTTCTTTTTATCGTTTTTAAACTGCTAGGTTTCTACACCAAGGTAGAGTATCATACGAGTGAAGGGCGCATCGACCTTGTCTTGCAGACCGATAAATTTATTTATATCATGGAATTTAAGTTGAACGGTACGGCAGAAGATGCTTTACAGCAGATTAACGACAAGAATTATGCTCTTCCTTTCGAAATGGACGGACGTAAACTCTTTAAAATAGGAGTAAATTTCAGTGCGGAAACCCGTAATATTGAAAAGTGGATTGTAGAAACAAAAAACTAGCCCGGCAAATAGTGAGGCTAGTCTTTTGAAGTCATAAGTCTTTTTATTCTTTTATTTCCGGAACTAATATAAATTTCGTATCCGGGAAATACTTCTTCAGCCAGTTTTGAATGAAGTTCATCGTATCATTCTGAATCGTTTTATCTTTTACGGTAGGATACATATTATAAAGTACTGTATCCAGTACAATACCGTGTTTTTGTATGGCTTCAAGGCTAAGCAAAGTATGATTGATGCTTCCCAATTTACCGGAAGTAACAAAGATAAGCGGATAATTCTCTTGGGCAATGTAGTCTATTGTCAGAAGCTCTGTTGTTAGCGGAACCATTAAGCCACCTGCGCCTTCGAGCAGAACAAAATCATAGCGTTCGCTCAACTCTTCCGTAGCACGTTTGATTTTGTCGAAGTCGATGGGACGGTTATCCAGTTGGGAAGCGAGATGGGGAGAGGCGGGATAAGAAAAAATTTCCGGCATAGTCAGTCCTTCTTTGTCTTCTTCTGTAAAGGGGATTCCCATAATACGACGATGCAAATCAATATCCTCGGAGTGACCGATGTTTCCTGTTTGGATAAACTTTTGAGTGATGGTACGCTGTCCGTTCTTGTTCCATTCACGAGCTAGAAATCCGGTGGCATAGCTCTTGCCGGCATCGGTGTCGATACCGCTTACGAAATATACATTCTGTTTCATACTTTTTTCTTTTTTGCGATGATATAAATAGGGTGATAGGTCAGGGACACTGAAGTGCCTTGGGTAAATTCTTGTGTGTAACGTTCACTGAATAACTGCAAGTCACGACGTGTCCGCAGTTGTTGGGAAGAGGTGCCGGATATTCCGGTTACTCCTGTCTGCTTCAAATGATAAAGTACTTTTATGGGGTTATCAAACGAAAGAGAAATAAGTTCTTCTTCCGAATGGAGTATGTCAAAGTGGGATGACAAGGCTGTCACAAGCTCTTCACGTGAACGATAAGGGAGTCCGTTTCCTGTTAACTCTCGTATCTCTTTCATATTCTCTTTACCGAAAGTGCTGAAAGCGAAATAGCCTTGGCTATTAAGCAGGGCGTTGCACCTTTTGAAAAAGTTTTCAGGAGATTCGAACCATTGCAGAGCCGAGCAGGAAGTAATTAATGTACTTTCAGCGGGGAAAGGAACTGTCTCTGCATCTCCCGGAAGAAAGGAAACCTGTTCTTTTCTTAATATATCCTCGCAACAGTACTTCATTTCCGGGCAAAGGTCGTTTAGCAATAATTCTTTCGGCCGAAGGGCCTGAAGTAGCATACGGGAATAAATACCTGTGCCGCATCCGAACTCAATCACTTTTGAACAGGGAAAAGAGATGTGTTCTGTAAGCAGGTGAATCATTTTATCTGCTATCTGCCGTTGTACGTTTGCTTCCTGGGGATAAGTAGCAATGGCTTTAGAGAAACGTTCGGCGATTAGTTGTTTATCCATAAATCGATCATTAGTTGATTTGCATGATTACATTATCAAAAAGGTCTTGTTGATAATGAGCGGCTTCTATATATTCAAGGGAATCCACTTTGTTTCTCCATGCCAGCCATTGGCTATCCGGCAGGAAGATACGGTCGCTTTTTCCTATGATGGCTCTTTGCCATGCAAAATCCGACGGTGGCAATGATAAGTATTGCTTTTGTATGGCAGCAAGCTCTTCTTTGAGCTCTTCAACGGGACGTTGGGGAGCTACTGTCTGAAAAGCCTTGTAATCGGCTGCTGAACCGCACATTCTTCTTTGAAACTTTTGCAGGGATTGTTCATTCAGTCCTTGCAGGGTTCCTTCAAAAATGGTAGGAGTAATCCCTTTCGTTTCATGTATAGGAGAAAGAGTGCCATTGATAGCGATACTTTGGGAAAGGGGCAGGGATGGATATTGTTTCATTATCTGTGAGGCTGCCCATACTCCCATTGACCAGGCAATGAGGGTGATTTCGGAATATTCTTGCAAAATGTCGGCATCGAACTCTAATGAACGATAATCATAGCAAATCATCCAGTCCTTATCGGTCGGGTGAATTTGCAGGAATGGAGTTTCATCCATTCCCCAGCCTGCGAAGAAAAGCAATAGATGCTTTTGATTATTCTTTATGATAAAATACTGTTTCATCCGTTTATCAGTTTAATGAGTTGGTCGATTTCATGTTCAGTGATGTCCGCTGTCAGTGAGAAGCGGATGCGTGAAGTCCCTTCGGGAACCGTAGGCGGACGTACCGGCAATGCGTAAAATCCTTTGCGTTGGAGTTCTTCTGCTTTCAATATGGTATCTTCACTTGCTCCGACAATCATAGGGACAATGTGGCTTACCGAGGGGCAATTGTATCCTTTGGTTGTAAGGGCTTCCTTTAGCTTTTCACTGATTTGTAGCAGGTGAGTTCTCTTATGTTGTAAAGCTGGAAGACGTTCTAACACCCATGAAGTCCACTGAATATTGATAGGAGGAAGTGCAGTGGTGAATATAAACGTGCGCATTTTATTGATTAGATATTCCCGAATCAGTTTCCGGCAGACAATATAAGCTCCTGCCGAGGCAATGGCTTTCCCGAATGTACCTACCAGAAAGTCTATATCGTTGATACATTCTTGTTCTTCAGCACATCCTAATCCTTTTTTCCCTCGTACACCAAAAGCATGAGCCTCATCTATATAAAGAAGAATATTGGAATAGCTCTTTTTGAGTTGAATGAGAGCGGGAAGATCAGCTTCATCGCCATCCATGCTGAAGATACTTTCGGTAACAATAATAATCTGCTCATAAGCGTTATGATTTTCAGCAATCAGTCGCTGCAACTGGGAAATATCATTGTGACGATACCGTATACATTTAGCTGATGATAATTTAATCCCGTCTATCAGGCTTGCATGCACCAGCTTGTCAGCAAGAATCAGGGTGTGAGTATTGCAAATGGCAGGAAGTATTCCTGTATTGGCATGATAACCACTATTGAATATGAGTGCACTTTCGGTTCCGAACATGGTGGCTAGCTGTTGCTCCAACTTCTGATAGTCACTAAAATTACCGGTCAATAACCGGGAAGAAGAGGAGGTGGGCAGGAAAGTTTCGGGAGTGAGCGTCCTTAAGAATTCTTCCCTCAATGAAATGTCATTAGCCAGTCCGAGATAATCATTAGAAGATAGGTTCAACATTCGTTGTCCGTTCAGCAGAACATCTCGCCCTTTGTGGATTAGCGGTGGGAGAGAACGGTAATTCTTTTTCTCTTTCAAGGTCTGGAGTTCCTGGTTTATATACTCTAATGTCATGAATTGTTATTTTAAGTAATCAGTATTCGATAGATGAATGATTGAAAGTGTAATCTGTTGTTTATAAGATGTTTATCGTCAGAAGGACTATCCCGGAAGTTTCTCACCGACCAAGGCATCCTTCCTCGGTGAGGAAAGGTCCGTTCCTCACCGAGGAACACCCTTTTGCTCACCGAGGAACAGATCTTTGGGTGAAAATCCGGTAATATTCTTTTTATCTGTCATCTTTTTTGAATAACTTTAAGTAACCCGGAAGTCAGTTTGCTTAATTGTTCCGAAGTAATGATGAAAGGCGGCATCAGATATACCAGTTTGCCAAAGGGACGTACCCAGATTCTTTCTTCCACAAATCGTCGTTGCATATAGGCCATATTTACCGGACGCTTCATCTCAATGACTCCGATAGCTCCGAGTATTCGTACATCAGCTACTTCCGGAAATTCCCGTGCAGGTGCCAGTTCTTCTTTCAGTTGAGTTTCAATTCGCTTCACATTCTCTTGCCAACCGGATTCGAGTAATAGGCGAACGGAAGCGCAAGCCACTGCACACGCAAGTGGATTACCCATAAATGTAGGCCCGTGCATAAAAGCTCCCGGTACATGGTTGGAGATGGTATCTGCTATCCGGTTACTGGCTAATACAGCAGAAAGTGTCATATATCCTCCGGTCAGTGCTTTGCCGATGCACATGATATCCGGTTCTACTCTGGCGTGTTCCCACGCAAAAAGTTTGCCGGTACGTCCGAATCCCGTTGCTATTTCGTCGAAGATTAGAAGAATATTGTGCTTCCGGCAAAGCTTTTCTGCTTCACGCAGATACTGCGGATGATAAAACCACATGCCACCTGCTCCCTGTACCACCGGTTCCAGGATAAGCGCTGCCAACTCTTTTGAATGTTTTTCAATCATCTCTTGCAGAGGTAGTATATCTTCCGGATTCCATTCTCCGTCGAACCGGGAAGTGGGGGACGGGACAAAATAACGTACAGGCAATGCCGAACCGAAAAGACTGTGCATACCCGTCACCGGATCACATACAGACATGGCATTCCACGTATCACCGTGATAGCCGGAACGGATAGTCACGAAATTGTTCTTTTCCGGTTTTCCTGCTGCATACCAATATTGTACAGCCATTTTCAGTGCCACTTCTACGGCTACCGAACCGGAGTCTGCATAGAATATTTTCTGCATGGAGGAAGGAACCAAAGGCAATAACAGTTTCCCCAGTTCAATGGCCGGATCATGCGTCAGTCCTCCGAACATGACATGAGACATTTTATCTAATTGTTCTTTTGCCGCCTGATTTAATACCGGATGATTATATCCATGCACTGCACACCACCAGGAAGACATTCCGTCAATGAGCGTTCGTCCGTCTTCGAGGGTAATGGTAGCGCCGTCTGCCCGTTTTACTTTGTAGACAGGAAGCGGATCGGTAGTCGAAGTGTACGGATGCCAGATGTGCTCGCGATCAAATTGGGAATCGGCGAAATGATAGCCTTCTTTCTGAATCATCTTTTTGTCTTCCGATACTTTGGAGCCGAGTGTTGTCAATAGGTCGCCTACGATAGCCGAGTTAATTCCGATATATAATGCCTTGTGCATCGCTTCGGAAGAAAGTTGTGAACGTCCTCCGGCAAAACGCAGAAAAGCGGTCGGATTGATAAAACGAAAGAGTGCGATGGTTTTAAGTATTTCTTCTTCGCTTAGAGGCTGCTCGTTTTCCAGTGGAGTTCCCGGAATCGGACTAAGCAGGTTGATAGGTATGGATTGAACATTCAGTTCTGCCAATGTGAAAGCAAATTCAATCCGTTGTTCCATCGTTTCTCCCATGCCGATGATACCTCCGCAACAGATATCCATGCCTACACGACGGGCTGCATCGAGAGTAGCCAGTTTCTGTTCTTGCGTATGCGTAGAGCAGAGTTTGGAAAAATAAGACGGGGCAGTTTCCAGATTACAGTGATAACGGGTGATTCCCGCTTCATGCAGGGAACGCAATTCTTCTTCATTGAGCAGTCCCAGAGAAGCACAAAGTTGAATCGACGAATGTCGACGCATATAGTGGACTGTATCGCAAAGTTGGGTAATCTGTTTGGGAGATGGTTTTCGTCCGCTGGTAACGAGGGAGAATCGATTGACGTCCTGGGCTTCGTTGTATTGGGCCTGTCGAAGACATTCTTCAGCGGGAAGGAGATCGTAAATCTCGGCTTTAGTCTGGTAGTGGGAGGATTGTGCACACCATTTGCAGTTTTCCGGACATCGGCCGGACTTGGCGTTGATGATGGAACACATGTCGAACTCGTGCGAAGCACGCGCGACGGTAATCTCATGCGCGGCGGCATAAAGCGCCTCGCTGTCAGCCATGTTGGCTAGCCAAGCAGCTTGGTCGGGTGATATGTCGATACCCGCCAACACTTGGTCTTTGATTTCCTGAAGTGTCATAAATGTATGATAAGGGATAGTTTGTGCAGCATTCTGCTTACGAAGAGCAACGTCCACTACATTGATATGCAGATGACCGATTTGGAATTCACGTCCCATACTTGCAAAGGCAGCATAGTTCTTTCTTCCCCAGTAGCGAAAGCGGGAAAGGAGCGTGCGTGTGGTCTGTATGTGGCGTTGTTGCTTCATTGATTTTTTTACTTTTGTTCGTTAGAACGTGGCAAATGTACAAAGATTCTTTGGATAAGCAAGCAAGTTGATGATTTCTAGTTTCTGTGGTATTATTTCTTTTTCCTGTATTCTTTGCGGGTGTTGAAGTTGAATCCGGCATATATTTGGAGAGTACCGAATCCATTGTCTACAGAGAAGTTATTACGATGATAATTGTAATTTTTCCCAACAAAAGAAGTGCCTACATAATACTTCCCGGTATTGTAGACAATCCCTGCACGAACCAGAAAATCCAGATTGAATTTGCCGTACCATGCTTTTGCCTCGTTCGTTTCTGCGTCGACATCGGAAGCTTTGTAGGCAATGGCAGGGGTGAGAGATAAACACGCCAGGCAGTTGCGGGCAAAGACCCAATTGTAGGCGTAGCCGAAACTGATGTTGGCATTGGTGTATTTAATATTCTTGACTTTCATGGCAGGATTCATCGCATCCTGGATAAATCCCGGAAGTGCTGTATAGTCGAAGTTGAGATGATGCTTTGAAATGGAAAAACCTGCAATAAATGTACCTGCATTGCGTCGTTGATTAGTGGACTGACTGAATGCGGCAGGATAGGAGAATTTACGGTTATTGAAGATATAATATAGATTCAGTCCTTTGATATCTACCTTTATTCCGCTGAAATCTTCGGAATAGTTAGAGGGGATATCGTCTGAAAATCCTCTGATTTTATGTATTTTGTAATCATTACCAGTGCGGCGATAGAAGATATCCACACCCAGTTTGGAACTGTATAGGCTAAGATCGAATTCTGTTCCTCTGTTCTTTCGGGTACCTTTTTTGAAAATATCGTTCACATCTACAGACCATCCCAGGAAAATCCATCGCCAGCCGAAATACAATCCTATCTTGTTGTGCGGGTTGGGTGAAAAACTAAGTTTCTGTGGCTGCGGCAATTCACTGGTGATAGAATAATACTCAAAGTTGCTGAAATGAGTAACCATCAGCGCATAGTTATAACGGTTGGGACTGATATAGAGCGTATCGAAATCACTGAAGTTCATAAACTTCTTGATCGCTCTTTTAAAAGCACTTGGCTTGGCGGTTGCTGTGGAATCTACTTCTGTACTATTGTTGCCTAAAGAGACTTTCTCTTCAGTCTGCGCCTGTAAGGACAGTGAAAATAACAGAAAAAGATATAGAATAACCCGTTTCCCCATGCGGTTCTTTGTTGTTTTAGATGTTTTTCGTTTCACGAATGTACTACCTTTCGTTGATTTATGCTAGTAATCTTCTAAAAAATGTTTCGTTTCCTAAACAAAAAAGTTCAATATACTGTTAGTTACAACAAGCAAATAAATCTTAAGCCACAAAATTATGAGAATCTATTTACGTTTATTAGTCGTGTCTCTTCTGCTTTTTGCAGGAAATATAGTATATGCGGAAGCACAGCAGGAGAAACGCGTGACGGGTACGGTGACTTCTGAAGGGGAGCCCTTGCCTGGTGTCTCCGTACAATTGAAAGGAGCATCCTCCGGCACCATCACTGATATTGATGGAAATTATTCAATTGAAGTTCCTGCTGCCGGCACTTTAGTGTTCCGCTTTGTAGGAATGAGATCGGTAGAGCAACCGGTGAATAACCGAAGTGTGATTAATGTCACGTTGGAATCGGAAAGTAAAGAACTGGAAGAAGTAATGGTAGTAGCTTATGCTACCGCTAAGAAGTATAGTTTTACCGGAGCAGCTTCGACGATGAAAGCAGGTGAGATTGAAAAGCTACAGACTTCGAGCGTATCGCGTGTATTAGAAGGGACGGTGTCCGGAGTACAGGCTAGTGCGGCAAGCGGGCAGCCGGGTACGGATGCGGAAATCCGTATTCGTGGTATCGGATCTATCAATGCATCCAGTGCTCCGCTTTATGTGGTGGACGGTGTTCCGTTCGATGGTAGTGTGAACTCTATCAATCCTGATGATATATCTTCGATGACAGTATTGAAAGATGCGGCTTCTGCTGCTTTATACGGTTCACGTGGCGCAAATGGGGTGATTATTATCACAACCAAGCAGGGAGATCAAAATACCAAAGCGACCGTAAAGGTAAAAGCCTCTTTAGGAGGTTCCAATCGTGCCGTGCGTGATTATGATCGTGTCAGTACCGATCAATACTTTGAATTGTATTGGGAAGCACTTCGCAATCAGTACGCCAAGAGCGCGGATTATACTCCGGCAACTGCTGCGGCACAAGCATCCAAAGACCTGGTTACGAAATTGATGGGAGGTGGCCCCAATCCATACGGTCCCCAATATACGCAACCGGTCGGTACAGATGGAAAATTGGTGGCAGGTGCCCGTCCATTATGGAATTCAGACTGGAGTGACGCTATGGAACAACAGGCACTTCGCACAGAGTTGAATCTAAGTGTTTCCGGAGGCGGAAAAGCAAATCAGTATTTCTTTTCAGCCGGCTACCTGAATGATAAAGGTATTGCGCTTGAATCCGGTTATCAGCGTTTCAATCTTCGTTCCAATATCACCAGCGAAATGACTTCCTGGTTGAAGGGAGGAGTCAATTTGAGTTTTGCACATTCTATGCAGAACTATCCGGTTTCTTCTGACTCCAAAACCAGTAATGTGATTACTGCAGGACGTACCATGCCGGGATTTTATCCGATTTATGAAATGAATACCGACGGTAGCTACAAATTGGATGAGAATGGAGACCGCATTTATGACTTCGGCTCTTATCGTCCTTCCGGTTCGATGGCAAACTGGAATCTGCCGGCTACTTTGCCTTTAGACAAATCAGAACGAATGAAAGATGAAGTCTCCGGTCGTACTTTCTTGGAAGCTACGATTATTGAGGGATTGAAATTCAAGACTAGTTTCAACTTTGACTTGATTAATTATAATACGTTGGATTATACGAACCCCAAATTGGGTCCGGCTAAAGAAAACGGCGGCGGCGTCAGCCGAATGAATACCCGTACTTTCTCCTGGACATGGAATAATATTGCTACGTATGACAAGACAATTGGTGAACATCATTTTAATGTTCTTGCCGGTGTGGAGGCCTATTCTTACCGCTACGATGAACTGACGGCATCACGTTCCAAAATGGCGCAGCCTGATATGCCGGAGCTGGTAGTCGGTTCACAGTTGACCGGAGGTTCGGGGTATCGCATCGACTATGCGTTGGTGGGTTATCTGACTCAAGCATTATACGACTATCAAAATAAATATTTCTTCTCGGCATCCTATCGTCGCGACGGTTCTTCACGTTTTGCGCCGGAGACCCGCTGGGGAAATTTCTGGTCGTTGGGTACTTCCTGGCGTATCGACCGGGAAGAGTTTATGGCAAGTACTTCCGACTGGTTGTCTGCTTTGACTCTGAAAATGAGCTATGGTGCGCAGGGAAATGACAACCTGGGTACTTATTATGCGAGTAAAGGACTTTATACCATTGTTTCCAATTTGGGAGAAAATGCGTTAGTGTCCGACCGTATGGCAACTCCGAATCTGAAATGGGAAACAAACCTCAACTTTAATGTAGGTATCGATTTCTCCCTGTTTAATAACCGTTTTTCCGGTTCATTTGATTTCTTTACACGTCGTTCGAAAGACCTGCTTTATTCACGTCCGATAGCTCCTTCCCTGGGATATGGTTCTATTGACGAAAATGTAGGAGCCTTGAAGAATACAGGTATAGAAATGGTG